>OGZS01000289.1_pt1 | contig 35839 bp, 45 predicted proteins | sample 1576901 | NCBI WGS metagenome assembly OGZS01 (sample SAMEA3541563, study PRJEB24748) | human gut metagenome | biome: human gut; feature: human-associated habitat; material: faeces | place: China | collected 2012 | reverse complement strand
GTACCCGGAGCGGGACTTGAACCCGCACAGCGCGAACGCCGAGGGATTTTAAATTGGTGGTGATTGTTTTTAATATCAATTAGATACAAAAATAATCCGAACATACACCAATAAACGAACATCATGAAAACAATAAGTTACAGCGATGTTTTAGGATATCTTCTGACACTTATCATAACCCAAATTCAATATTTATTCAGTCGCACGGTACCACGATTGCCAGCGATAAATATTGGTACGCAGCTCCCGGCCGCACTCCGCTGATTGAGTATCAGCCAGCAGATCCGCGTCGCTGTCGCCGCCGGCGTCACTTAGCTTGCACGGCGGGTTCATCAAATCCGGGGATGGAGTTGGCCGCGTCAATTGCTCGCTGGCGCAGCTGCACAGCAGCAGGATCAAACTGGCACTTAGTATGATTCGGGTCGTTGACATATTTCACCACATCACGATAAACGGTACGGTAAATCACTTTGGCTTCGGCGCTCGCCGTCGCCGCCTTCTGCTCGCCAGCTTCTACGGCTTTCCCCTGCTTTTTACTCTTCTTCTCAGCCTGGCTGTTTACGTGCTCAGAATGCGCGTACCAGCCCTTCAGATACCCCGCCCAGAAAATGCCGGCGGCCACCGCCAGCACACCACCCACAATCACCAGTTTGGTTTTTCCGTTCATTCGTACAGCCCCCAGCACGTCAGCGCACTTTCCTGATCCCGGCGGTCAACCTGCCCGTAGCAGCCGTTTTTCTGCCCTTTCGTCAGACGGCAATCCTGGCCGCCGTCGAATACCCACCGGCGGATCTCTGCGCACGCCCCTTTGCGGTCACCAGCGTTCAGCTTGCGGTAGAACGTCGAGGGGAAGCATTTACCCGGCCCGATGTTGTACGGGCAAAACGAGGCTATGCCTACGGCCTGCGGAGCGGTAAGAGGAACATGAACATTCTTCTGCACCCACGCCAGCGCCTTATCGCGCTCGATAGCGTTAACCCTTTTACACTGCGTCTCGGTTGCTCTTTGCCCTTTAACTACAGGCTTGCCATCAATGACCGTGACGCCATGACACAACGACCACACGCCGCCGGGGTCAACAACGGCGACCAACGCGTTACCTTCTTTTTCGCTGATAAACTGGTCAAACAACACCGGCGCTGAGGCGCCTGCAGCGATGAGCGCCAGCATCGCGGCGCTGAGCTTAGCTTTGTTGCTCATAGTCGCGCGCCTTCCGCCGGTCTTCTTTGATTTTGAAATAAAGATTGGTGAGGTAGGTCAGCAGCCCGAAAACGATACTGGCAAGAACGCCGATCGCCGCCCACTGGCTCGGGCTGACTTTATCAAGGAGTTGCAGCAGCCAGTAACCACCGCTGCCGATAGAAGTGACGTAGGAGGCCCCCGCCGCTACGTCTGAAAGGTTGTTCATTCGCATGCCTTACCCCCGCGGGGTTCACTGTGTAGTGATGCAAGGGTAAGGTGTTAGTCAGGTCGGAATCCTGACTATCGTTAAACTGAAATACCTTGCGTTGCAGCTATGGCCTTTAATTGTGCATAAGCCGCTGCCAGTTCAGTGTCGTTCAACGCACGATCATAGATAAGATACCCTAACTCCTGAAAATCGTTATTTTGCGTGGTGCTATCTGTCATTGAGCCAAACTTGATTGTTTTAGTCAGATCGGTTTGACGCTCGAACGTAGCTGTATCCAGAGTTGACCTTACAGCCTTAACGTTATCCGTTATATTTTCCAGACTTACAGACTCAGTACGCCCGGATATACCTTCAACGCCAACACGAAGAGCCACACACTTCCATGCTGCGTTAGCCGAGCCAGTAGGCAATCCAAGCACTCCACTGGCATTGTAAGTTGTGTTAGCTCCGGTAGTTTTGTTTCTCACCCCAACAACTCCGATAGCCTGGGTCGTTGTCAGTAAAATCCCTACTGAGTTAATTACTGTTCCATCTGCTTTGGCGTTCAGGTTATCACCAATAACCAGATTATTATCCCCCGACGCCGGAAGATAGTATTTCCCAACGGCTATAAAAGTTAAATCAGGAGTTACTTTAATGTTTGTCTCAACGTATTTATTCACCCCTAGCAGAGAAACAAGGTCACTTACCCGTGTAATTGTGCCCCCCGCGGATGCTTCGGTATCACCAAATAAATTGACACCCACATTATTCCCACAAAGACCGACACCGACCAGTCCTTCAGCAACGGCGGGAATAATACCGCAAACATGGGTGAAAGTGCTGTCGGGCATTTTGATGTTAAAAGACATATTAAAATTCCTCTGCGGTGATTTTTTGAATTAATGCACGATTCGCCAGTGAATAGTGTTTGTTATTCAGGGAGGCAATATTTTCAGTATCGGGCTGACCGGGAAGTCCTGACTCCCAGATGAAATCTGATACTTCAGTGTCGCTGTCAGCGATGTTATGAACACCTGCGTGCGATGTTCCGTCGCCCAGCATGATGGATACCGTGCCGGTAAGGGTTCTGGCCGCAACAATCTTCACAACGTTATCACTGACGATTGAAACTGTAAGATTTGAACCTGTAAGCACCCCAGAACCGTCAGACACGGTAAAACCCTTGTCGTGATACATGGTTTCGTTATAGGTGACATAGGCCGATTTAAAGGTTAGTGGCGGGACGCGCGTTGAGAAGCCAACGTACACCGTGTTACCAGACCAGTAGGCACCCACCATCTGGAAGTTAGCCTCATCGTTACCCCACATTACACGGTCCGCGACTTTAGCGAACTGCGCACCCAGCCAGCGGTATGAGTTTGCAAACAGGTGATCGACTGGATTCGGCAAACCCGCATAACTTCCCACCATGAAAGCGAGCGGGTTATTTTCAACAAACTGCCGTTGAGCTTCGACCACGCCAAAGTTACGACCAGAAATGAAGCTGTTTCCAATCTGATTTATCAGAAAAATGGGGGTGGTGATCTGCCCGGAGGCGGTCATTGCATCAGCGATCAGATTTCCATACAGTGTCTGAAGGTACGGCAGATAATATTCCGCCGTAGCTCCGTTATTTTGTTCGCCATGATTAAGGATTATACCGCCCACCTCCCATTCATATCCCGCAGCCGTTGCAGCCTGAACAATGCCACTGAGGGCGGTAAGATAACGGTTGTAGTACCCGGCCGCGGCACCTTTTGAGAGGTCTTCAATCGGGGCGCCAGCTACACCGCACAGCGCAACCCCGAAAATGACATCCGTATCATTGTCCTTTTGCATGCGTTCGTTGTACCGGCGCTTCACTTCGTCAGCAAAAGCTTTTGCTATCGTCTGCCCGTGGCTCCCGCTTGTTTCGGAAATAACCCCGGCGTCCGTCTGACGTACCTCATGCAGAGGTTGAAAGATATTCCCTCCTACGGCTCCAAAATCATAAGACGATAAACCTTTAACAAAGGTGCTGCCGCGAGGGGACTGGCCCAGCATGATATTTCCAAGGTCAATATCATCGGGAATGGCAAAAAAGCTACCACCGCCAACGTTAAATGACTGTCCATACCCCAACCATATAGTCAACTTTTTAAGTTTCGCCCCACGCGGCACCGGGAATCTGACCTGATTATGCCGCTTTGACGCGTAAGCCGCCCCAGTGCCATCCAGCAGATTAATAACCTGTTTTTCCGTCATGGCTCCAGTTGAAGAGCCTCCTCCAGAACCAAGTTTATCCATACCAGAGAATTTAACCCTGCCTTTAGCGTCCTGAGAAAAGGCGATTAACCCGTTCTTATCTACAGTCTGAAGCGGGCCAGCGAGAGTAATTGTCGCGCCGTCAGCCCCCAGCGTCATACCAGGAAGCAGATTTAATTTTTTGGCGTAGAGATTCAGGAAAGGAAGATTAAGGGTGAAGCCTGGTAGCTTAACCATATTTGATATTACCCTTGCAAGGATAAGCCCGTTAGTGTCACTAATAACAAAATCTTCTGCGTCGTTTATTTTAAAAATGCTCAGGAAACTGTTAAATATTTTACTGGCAGTAATGCCCGCATTTTTTGCAGAAAAGCCATCGGGTCCAAATGAAAGCAGCAGAGATTTAAAAGCAAGCCCATCCGGAGTATTTAGCCACTTAGCAATAACCAATCCATTTTTATCAAACCATTGCATAAACGCCGTACGAGTAACCCCGTCAGCATTTATCATACCCAAAATGTTGTTAATAGCAGCCCATCCAGGAAGTGCCGCCACTGCAATTGCAGTTCCGTTGTTGTTTTGATAATAGATGAAGGAAACATCACTACCTTCACCCTGCGGGATGCGAAAGTACTGCCCTGATGTCGTAGCAGCTAAACCCGCAGCTGTATCGGGGTACGTTCCGTTGACATCAACGATTGATTCTGCCCTGTTTGCGGCGTTATCGGCTCTGTCAGCATCGTCACTGGCCTCTGACGCGGCCTCCTGTGCAGCCACTTTTGCAGAATTTGCCGCCGTTACCGCGCCATCGACATCACCGAATTTATCAGCGATCTCCCGGGATTCATCGCGTGCTTCTTTTGCCTCGGCAGCTGCCTGTTTTGCCTCTGATGTTGGAACGGAATATTGCAGGTCTACCCAGCCTTTTGTGGCTGCATCCTGCGGGTTTGTTGGGTCTTTTAGTCCGATAACTTTCAGCCCACCGGCGTTATAGTCCCCGCCAAGCAGTGGCCGCTTAAGTGACAGACTATCGCTAAGAAACGCCTGCTGCATGGCAAGCCAGAGACGATCAAAATCGGCGTTGATGGTGTCCGCCAGCAGGTCGCCGTTATCCTGGTAATCAGTATCCCGCTTAATCGCCAGTTTGCGCAGCAGCATAACAACGGCGCCGCTGTCGGGCGGTGTGATAAAGACAACCTGCCCACCGCCGGTCTGGCCGGCTCCCTGAACAGTAAAACCGCTGCTAACCGGGTTTCCGTTAACAGAAACCTCCAGGTCACCAGCGTTCATAATCATGAACTGATAAGCAAAAACGGTAGTCAAACCGTTGGCAGTGTAGACGTTATAGGGTGTCTGGCTGGGTACCGACATAGGGAGAACTCCGGCGGCTAGTAATCCACAGCGACCAGGTGATCGCCATCATTAGGCTGCCAATGTTCCCGCGCCTGCGCGGTCGGAATCCCGACTAATTTACCAATGCGCACAGGTGTAGCGTCGATCGCCCCGGCCCCCGAGTCGATATAGTCATCGGGCTGATTCGTCAACGCCGGGTTAAAGTCGCGCATCTGGTCGTACATCGGGCCGTCGAGCACGTCTGTATGCGCCCACAGGAACCGCGAGGACAGCGGCGCTTCGAAGGCGTCGAGAATGCGTTTCTGCTTGTTGGTGACGCTGAACTCTTCCCGCACGCCGCAGCCGGTGCCCTTCAGCGCCTGAATCAGCAGCTTGCCTGCAAAACTGCCGGGGCCGTTGACCTCGACGCAGACCAGGGGGATCTGATATTTCAGCACCAGCTCTTTAATTTGCATCACCTGGCCGCCGGTGATTTTGTCGTTATCGTCAAACTCCGCCAGCTCGCCTGTCAGCCCCTGGCAAACGTGCCAGTAAAGGTGCCCGCGGGCGTCGGTGAAAATCAGGGAGAACGCCGAGGCGTCAGCTTTAACCTTGCCGGTGGCCACATCCCACCAGGCAACGGCGCCGACGATCTGCGTCTGGCCAAGCCACATCGAGCAGGCGCGATTGGCGTAGCGAATTTCGGGCTGGACGTTGTACTCGCGGATGCGGTCGGGGTCGAGACGAACCTCGCCAACCGGTTTACTGTGCAGCTGATACTGGCTATCCCATTCGTTGACGGTGCGGCACTCTTTACGGCGCAGCAGTAATTCATCGTGATCGAAACGGCCCGGCCACGCGCAGCCGGCATAAAAATCCACGACTGTTTCTGGCGGTGCAGCGAACTCTACGCCGTCTTCCGTCAATCGATAATCAGCACCCTCGATCAGCAGCCTGGCGGCTTTGTGGATCCCCACGAAAACATATTCCGGGCGGAACGGTACCCGATATCGTTTTCTGGTCGCCTTCTTCGCTTCGACGCGATGCTCTTTATCGAAAAGCTTTATCGTGAGGCAATCGGCACCCTCTGCTTCTTTCTCGTCGTAGAGGCTATCGTGAGTATGCGGAGTACCGATAAACAATTTCCGGCCTCCGGGTATCAAAATGTGCGTCTGTTCGCTCAGCCGGTATCGCAGCTTCTCGCGGGCCTCCGGAGTCTGGATGTTTCCGGGTACCTCCACGTCATCATTCTGGCACTCGTTGGCACGGGCGCCGGTAACGTTCGACAGGATGCCTTTAGCGAACATGCTGGCGTTACGCATATCCAGTGCGCCATTTACCCACCACTGTTCGATGGTACCGATGCCGTCCGGCAACATGCCTTTCGTCAGGGGGTGATTGCGCAGAACGTTTTGTGTATCGCGGCTGGTCTTTCTGGCGGTTGTATCAGATTCCGACTGGTGCAAAATGCGGTACTGGCGATCGCAGTAATACCGCCAGGCGTTATAAACGCCCAGGATAGTTGATTTACCAAAGCCACGAAAACAGCGAAGCACCGCGAGGTTTCCGCGATGCTCCAGCCAGTGGCAGGCTTTATAGTGGCAGTCCGGCACATCCCAGTTCATCCGTTCCGCCCACATCAAAAAGAAGGCCAGGAACGAAATCATTTTTTGCCTTTGTGCTGCAGCCTCTCGATGACTTCCAGCGCTTTACGCTCAGCAGCTGCTACCTGCTGACCTAACTGGAACGCTTCATCGTCCGGATCCTCGCCGGGTTTAGGCGTTCCCCCGCGCGTATGCATGCCAATCAGCGAATGGACTTTTACCAGCAGCGTAAGCGATGCGGCCGCGTTCTTCTTATGCCAGTACCGATCGCCGCGCTCCTGTTTGGTGTGCTTTGTGATTTCCTTCCCTGCCCCCGGCCAGTTGTCCGGATCGGCTTCTTCCAGGACTACGTCGGTAAGCTTATCGCTAAGAGCGGTCAGGCGGGTTTTGTAATCTGAATGCATAAAAAAGCCCCGTGGTTATCCATAGGGCTATGATGAGGCGGGGTAAAGGTCGGAATCCTGACTAATTTATCCCTAATATCCTTTAGCGTAATTATTGTAGGATTCAATCACGCGATTAGCCTTTTCTGCCGTCTCATTCTTAGATTCTTGTATGCGTTTTATATCGCTATTAGCATTATCTAGATATTCCTGAGCACTTCTTACATAACTTTCAACTTGAATTCTGTAGGAGTTTTTAGATAAGTCACTGTTATCATATGGCGGTAGTGGTTCGGATTCGCTAAAGTCAGGGTAACCAGTGAAACCTAAATTGCTTCCCCCGAACACTACCGCCGAAGCGGTGAACGGTAGTAAAAAAACACAGAATGATACTGTTGCAGAAAATATAATTGTACGCATGCTAAGCCCTTTAAATTAAATTTATCAATCAATAAAATTACGCTATTTCATCCCGGGGTCAACCTGATTAATCAGTGGCGCGATCCAGAATAGGTTATTCCCCGGCAGTAATGTACGCACACTATGCAGGACGCGGTCGCCGGCGTCGCCATTAAGCACGCCAGCGGTTACGTCGGTGACCGTATCCAGTAGGCCGAAGGTTGGCCCCAGCGCAGAACCGATAAAGCCACGACTGGCGTAGCGGGATTGTGTGCCGGTACCGAGTAGGGGCCCTAAGCCAAACATCCCGCCGGTAGCCTTCTCCGCCATGTTGTTGTATTCCATCAGCGGTCCGAGGATGCCGGATCGGTCGATACCTTCAATAGCCAGTTTCTGAGGTGACCAATCCACTTCTTTACCATTTGCAGCCTGCTTAAGTGCGTAGGTTAGCGCACCGAGTGCAATCTGAAATGCCGTGCCATAGTAAAACTGCGCGGTACCTTCTGATAAACCGCCGATTGTCGCCCGGTTATATGATGCCGTCGTGAAGGACCGAAACTGGAAAACTGTGCGTCCTATTGGTGAACTGGCCCACAATGGCGTATCGCCTACTCCCGGGGTAATAATGATGTTGTTGGTATCCTTCAAAACTGCCGACTGAAATACACCTGCTGCGTAATCATCATCCCATTTTTCAAAATTGCCAATATGCCAACCATCAAGCACCTCGCCATGCTTACGAAATTGTTCGCTTATGCGCGCGGCTGTAGCCGGACTGATACCCAGTTTCGCAATCCGGGAAGCCGGAGCTGCCCCGGACAGAATACTGTCAGCGGTCACCATGCCGTTAATCGCTTTGTTAATGTCGTTATACTGCCCCATAAGCGTAAGCTTTCCGAACACATCGGTGACGCGGTCTAGCCCAGCTTCAGCCGCGTTCGTACGCGTAGAGCTGTCAACCAGATCAGCCATCAGACGCGAACGAGAATTAAGTACCGTTTCAACCATAACCCCCATCTTTTTCATTTCGCTTTTGTTGGCGGCAAACGCCGGTGACCTGGATATCAGGGCACCATAACCCTTCATCGTTTTACTGAATCCATTGACCATCACGCCGCGGGCGAGATCCGGAATCGCGGAAACCGTCATGCCGCCAAGTTTGGTAACGAAGTTTACGTTACGCATAGCCCGACCAGCGCGTACAAAAAAAGATGATGGGTCATCAGGCATTCCGTACGTACCAACTAAACGATCACGCATAGCAGTGATATCCCGGATATCATTCTCACGTGCTTTAGCTAATTTGGCCTGCTCCTGAGGACGCGCCCGCATCAGTTCGTCATATTCATCCTGTATAGCCTTAAGTTGGGACTCAAGGTTGCGGTTTCCAAAAACGCGGGTTAATTCGATATCCGGAGAGGCCTCCCGGATATGCCGCTGCAATACATAGTTAGCGTCACTCTCCAGATAATCGCGCATCATATTATCAGGCAGATTTAAAGTACGCTGCCGTGAGCTTCCAGGAACTTTGACGGTAAAAACGTTCGTAAAATCCTGGGGGATTTTTGCGCCAACGATTTTATTTATCGTTGCGTCTGCGGCGATCTCCGCATCTTCTCGTGACATAGCGGAAGGCCCACGCGACCACCAGTTAACTAAAAGATCACGGAATTTATCGCGCTCCTCAACAATTTTCCCCACTCTGTATACCCGAGGGAAATAACTGGTCTGCCCCAACGCTTTTAGCTCCGCATCAGGCGGTAGTAAGCCAAGTTCCTGCTGAGCAACTTTCACCCTGTCGACTACCTGACGCAATGCACGCGCGGCATCCTGAACAGCAGCATTACCGTGAATGTCTCCATTTCGCATGGCGTCGCCGACTTCTTCACGGAATCGGGTGTAATTGAGATCGCCGCCATCAGATTTATATTTGGCATACGCCTGCTTATTGGTGACCACTACTGCGGCCTCCTCCCTCCTCCAGCCACGCACGCGGGTTTCAGCCGCAACAGGGGTCTCAAATCCGCGTTGGTTACCCCGCAGCGCAAAGTTATTTTCCGCCAGTTCCAGCGCCGTGATTCGAGCGTTACGCGATGGCGACGAAATGACCCGCGATATTGGCGTCATATACCCGCCAGCCTTCAACGCGATATCCGCCGCTTTTCCCCCATCAAGCGTGAGATCGTCAAGCGTTGCCTGTCTGATCTGCATCGCACCGACACTACCACCATCGGGCAGGCTATCCATCCCACGATTAATAGCGTTAGCCATGCCGACATTTTCCAGCGCATCAGCCATTTCCCGTGTGGCCGCTGTTCTTACCGACGGGGTGATCATCGCGCCAGCAGTGGCAAAAATACCGCTGAACATAGCGCCTGCGGCAATGTGTGCGGCACTCTCTCCGGCGGTTCTGGTGTACTGCTGCTGGTTCAGCGCGACTTCGCTAATTGCGGTACCAGCGGCGCCAATGGCGACCTGCGAACCGATACGAGCAGCAAGGGTGCCCTGCGCGCCGGGGATAAACATTGATGCGAGAGTGAAAGGATCAAGCATGCCCGATGCGATATTTGCTAAGGTACCTTTCCAACCAGCGTCAGCAGTAACGCGTCTGTCTTCATTTTCGTTGTCAATGTGGTTTTTAATCCAGGCGGTTTCCTCTGGAGACTGTGAATCAGCGAAAGCTGTAGCCCATTGCTCATACCCTTTGATCTCATTTTTATCGGCATAGGGGTTGTACCCTGCTGCCGGTTCGAACTGTTGTGGCATTCGTACCATCCCAGCTAGTGAGTTATTCGTACGAAATGCAGCATCCCATACAGAAGGCTCAGCCTGCTGCGGTTCTGGGTTAGTACCTTCTGGCAGAGAAACATCAAAGCCCGTTGGGGCCTGAAGTGCGTTATCCATAACGCTCAGCGGCGCATCAGGTTGCGGATAAATAGGCATTATTCATTACTCCACGAGAAATAATTTTTAAAACGATCCACGCGTTCTTCATGTAAACGCTGATACTGCTCATCGAGCGCGCGATGTTTTGCCTTAAACCCGCGAATATCTTTACCGCGGGAGATCTCGGCTTCCTCTTGCTGTGCCCTCTCCTGCTGCATTTTTTTGTAAGGCTCCCACTCTTCTAACGACGGTTTCCAGCGCATAGGCCGACCGAATTTATCGTAATACGGCTGTACGCTCTCGATACCCTCTTTATCCTTCATGCGGACCATAATGGCGTAATCACCATTATGCGTGGTTAAAACGTCGGGTGTAATTTCCAGCTCGCCACCGATTCGAGATTCAGGGGTATTAGAAGTGATAACGGGTGCTGAACCTGAGGTTATCCCTAATTGGGTCGGGCTGGTCGATATTTCATCGCTGCGATCGCCATAGGAAAGGCGCTCTTTTTCCTCTTTCCACTGCGAAGCCTGCCAACCCGATGGCCCGTAGTTATAGAGCGCTTCAGGTGCGTATTTCATAAACTGGGCGCTGCCGTTTACATCACTGAGACTCCACGTGCGGGCGATTTGGGTATTTGTCATCTTTTTGGCGACGTCAGCATTACCGCCGGAGTTGCGGTAATTAATATCGTAAAGGGACTGGTAATCATTGCGGAAATTGACAGCGTTAAGATTCTGGTCATCTGCTGCAGGACCGCCAAAGCTGTACCACGGTTTCATGCTACTGACTGCGGAATCCATCGCGCTGGCACGCTCTTTTTTGTATTCCTTCGTGCTCTGCGTAGAAGACAATTGTGATTTAAGGGCATCAGTCTGGTTATAGGTAACGTTCTGCGCCTGCTTCACTGCTTCGTCTGACGCCATGCCGGAATCGGTAAGTTGTTTAACAGTCAGGTAAAAGCTTTGCATATCCTTTGGCATATCACCCACAGAGGCAGGATCAGTTTCGTACAGCGCGTTAAATAAGGTCGAGCCCTGCTTAACCACGTCGGGGCTACTGGAACGGGCGATCGCATTCAGTTGCGATGTAACTTGCGATGGAATAATGCCCGTCTGGTTAACCTGCTGCACGATGGCGTCGTGAGTGGTGGCGTCGTTAATGCGGAAGTTAAGCGCCGATGGCGTATTGTCCGCCGCCTTCTGCATGGATTTGTTGCTCGGGTCGAGTTTCTCGCCAGAGATCAGCGCATCGTTGAAGCGGGTAGCATCACGCTGCGACTGAATATTAGCATTGCTCTTCTGCACCAGCGCACTAAGTTTGCCGTACGCATCGAGTTTCAGCGCGTAATCCGGGTCGTTTGCCTGAGGCTTAACTTTCGCCAGTTCGGCCTGCTGTTCTGCAGGGGTGACGTACTGGATAGCCTGGAAGGTTTTGGCGTTATCGATCGCGATATCCAGTTGCTTGACCGCTGTCTGCCCCTGCTCACCGTACGCAAACATAATGGTGGAGGCGTTCGGCATAGCATCCGGCACCTCGCCGTTATACAGCTGCGCCATCGTATTATTCAGAATCGGGTCAATCTGCTGGCGCAGCGCCGTACGCTGCTGGCGAATCTGCGATTCGGCGATATTGTCGATTTTGTTTACTGCTACCGGGTCGAGACCGGTTTTATTTTTGTTGTAGCGGGACAACCAACCGCGCGTTTCTGCGGGCAGCTGCTTAACGAAATCCGCCATCGAGATTTCGCCTTTGCGCGGGTCGCCCACTTTAGCGATCAGCTTATCGACGTTACCCATACCCCAGTTATATGCAGCGCCGGCCAACGTTTCAGACTGATATTTTTTACTGAGCTGCCCGGCATAATCGCGCGCCAGCTGCGCATGCTGCACAGGGTCATCCGGGTTGTACTCTACGCCGCGTTTGGCCGCCAGTTCCTTCCCTGTGTCCGGCATCAGCTGAAATTCACCCTGCGCGCCCGCGGGTGATGTAACAAGACTACCGTCTGCATTGCGGTGCTTACCGCCAGATTCCACCAGGCCAACGGCGCGCATATCAAGTTCGCCGGTGCTGCTGTTGACCAGCGCAAAATCGCCATTAAGCCAGCCGGTGGGATTGGTTACCGCGTAGTTCTGCGCGCGCTGCTCCAGCGCTTTTTGATTCGCTTCTGATACCGCCGCATCGATACGTTCCTGCGGCCAGCCGCGCGCCTGGCCATACATCTCGATCGAATGCTTGCGGGCTCCGCGTATTAGCTCCGCCTGCATCGGATTATCGTATGCGCTGGCCTCTTGTTCGACGGAAGTGGTCACCGTCGCATTAAACTGCTGCCGCTGGGCCTCATCTGTCTGTGCGCGCTCGAAACCGCTGTAGGTGCTGGTCCGGCGTACCTGCCCCGCTTTCCACTGCGCATCAAAATAGTTTAACTGACTGGCCGGCACGCGCTTGCGTGCTTCCTCGTAATCGCCAGCGTCTGCCTTATCCATATCGGTGACCACACCGGACGATTTAAAGCCCTGACGCGTGACCGTAGCGCCCGTCTCCGGGTTTTCCCAGCGGTCATTAGATTTAGCTTCCAGATCGGTCAAAATAGCCTGTGTGGCTGCCACATCGGCTTTATCCTGCTCATGCTGTACTTGCTCTGCTACCTGCCCTGTAGCGGCCCCAAAACCAGACACCGCATTGCCGATAGTGCCTACATTGCTAACAGCGACACGCGTCTGCTGTGCCTGCGGTGTCACATTACCAAAATTACCCGTTGGAATTCTCACGTCACTTACTCCGCATATAAACCGTATTTGCCTGTTTTTGCTTTTTTCCAGCCGCTGTATGCAGTTCCGCCAGCACTAAGTAATGAACTGCCAGCACTAATATTTCCCGCTGTCGCCGCATTACTGCCGCTGATCCTGTCGGCTTGAGCCTGCGCCTGCAGGCGATTAGAAGAATTCACGCCATTAAGGATTGTCTGGTAGGCGTCCTGCTCCGCATCCCCGGTAATACCTGACGTGACACGCAGCGCCGTTCCCTCTCCCGTCTCAACGCCTGAAGCCGCCAACGCAGCATTGGCGGCAGATGCCTGCTGGCGACCAGCTTTACGAATACGTTCCGCTTCAACTTTCGCCGCTGCTTTTGATGCTTCGGCGTCGGCTTCAGCCTGCGCGGCCTGATAGTTCGCCATTTTCTTTTGCTGCTGGCCGCTGGCCACTGCCCCGCCAGCAGCGAGAACCGAAGAAGCCACCAGAGCGATTTCAACACCTGTACACATCGTTAAACCTCCATCGAATAAAGCAGGCCTGTCTGCTGCAGGCCGAGGCGGGAATACAGTTCGCCGGTACGTTCTGCATGCACGCCGGTGGTGATACCCATGTTGATGACCACGGCGCCATGCTCTTTCGCCCAGCCAATAAACGCGCGGGCCAGACGCGGGCCGGCGCTGCCGCCGCGGTGCTCAGGCGCCACAAACAGCCCGTATTCAAAGGCCATCAGCTGACGGGAGAAAAACTGTTCAGCAATCCCTCCCCCCAGCCAGCCGATTACCTCGCCGTCTTTCTCTGCAACCAGTACGCAACCAGAAGGTGAATAAATCAGGCTTTGCGCCAGTTCTGCGCATTTATCCGCATCAAACGGCGAGTTTTGCGAATAGCGGGACTCGAGATACATCCGGGTTCCCAGTTCGATAAGCACCGGAATATCCCCGGTAGTAGCATTGCGGATCATGATTAGCCCCCGTTGCTGGTAAACGTGATAATTATCGCGAGAAGGTGGAACGGCAGCGGCTGGCGCTGCTGAATTGTCAGGGTATCCTCGCCACGCTCCCATCCCAGTTTCCCGATACTGTGATCGCCGGTGAAAAGCGGTGCCGGCTGGTTGAGGATTTTGGGGCCGAACGTGCGGAACGGGATCACCTGGCCGTTGCACTCCGCGCCGGTGGTGTCCATAAAACGCAGGGTCACTTCACTGGTACGCTTGCGCGCGTTCTGCGTAGTGCCTTCGGTGGTGGAAACTTCAGGCGTTAGTGTCTCGATCGTGGTGTCGTAATGCAGGCCCACTTCGATAAGGTGCGCGTTACGCTTCAGCGTGACCTGGCCGCCGGTAACGACCTGCTGCGGCATCACCGAACCGTCGGCCAGTACATCGACCGTCTGCCCCTCAAGATGCGAGAATCCCGACCACACAGTCGCCCCCGGTTCACTCCAGCCCGTAACCGCCGCATCGGTGTGCAACACGCTGTCAAACACCTCAACATAACGCACGGTTTGCCCGTTCACCGTTCGGCGCACCAGTGCGTACACCACATCGTCGGTATCGGACGGAATACTCGCGACGGATTCAAACGCCCCATCAGTGAGCTGGCGGGACCAGGCGACAACGTTCTGCGAGCGGTCTATCCCCATCGTGATTAGCGCCCCGTCGGCCCGCACCATCCAGATAATCGAATCGGACTGCTGCTGATAGGCCATATCCAGCACGCCGCCGGCGGTGATGTGCTCTGCCAGAACAGTCAAATCGTTGGCAGAATAAGCGACATAGCTGTCGGGATCGTACGCCACCGCGTAGAGCTTTCTGCCGGCGCGCTGCACGAACAGAATTTCGGTACCGACACGCACTGGGCGGATGCTGTTGCAGCCGTACGGGCTTGGGTTTTTCACCGAAATGTTGGTCGGGGTGATGGCCGCATCGCTCCCCGCGGTGATGGTGAACTCACCGCCGTAAGTCAGCGCAATCAGCGTATTCATCTGTGCGAGGTGCACAATCGGGTTTAGCTGGTCAGAAGAAAGCGTAAAGCTAATCGCGTCGTCATCGTCGGTTCCCAGCTCAAAAGATAGGTAAACGCCTGTTTCGCTGAACCAGATCGTTTGCGGATATTTCACCGACCCGGCCAACACCAGGCGCTGCTGGTAAAGTGTCACCGCGCCGGGGTAGCCAAACTCTGCCGTCCAGACGGTATCCTCCCGTGTCCACGCTCCCGGCGATGCGGCCTGCGTGGCGCTCAGGTCTGTGCGGATTGTACCGACGGCAACCTGCGCACTGGTGATGCTCTTAATCAGCACCAGACCGCTGTTAATACGGACGTAAGACCCCACGTCCTCAGCAACCCAGCCAGCACCGGTAAATGCGCCTGTGCCACTTGTCGGCGGTTCTGCGTCACTCAAAGTCAGCGTGATTTCGGATCCGACAAACTCTTTTACGGATGGTTTGCACCACTTATCCGGTGTTTCGCGGATTTCGTCGAACGGCTCTACGATGAACGGCGCCGGCTCCAGTACCCAGTCGAGTTGCCCGCGGCGCTGAAGTCGCTGCGGCGGCACGCTCTGGTGCACGAGAAACATCGTGTCTGCGCCCTGGACATAATTCACTTCTGGCAGCATGCCGACGCTGTAAGGGCTGGCGATTTCATACGGGGTGTTGTCGCCGTTAACCAGCTGCTGGCCGTTCTGGTAAAAACGCACGTAGCCGTCGCCAAACTCGAGGACATACGCCTGCGAGCGGTTGAACACGTAGGGGATGAGACGCGCGGTACGGTCGCCGTATTTGGCAGCAGCGGCATAACGCGTGCCCGGGCGGCGCATAACGCCACCCTGCACCACGCACAGGCCATTTTCGATAATTTTTGCGCCGTTGGCGTAGCGCTCGATATCGACACGCCCCATCAGGCGCGGGGAAATTTCGCCCGCGGTAAAATTCGTTTTTATCAGGTTCGCGCGCATCTCAGAACCTCGATTCGTAGGTTGGATAACCGCCCAGCTCTTCCGGCGGGTCTTCCTGCCCGTCGATCGCTTTCGCCTGGCGCAACAAAAACGCAGCCTCTTGTGTCAGGCTATCTCGCAGGCTGGCGGAGCCGGTGACCGCATAGGCCAGCTTCGCCGTCATAAACGCCTCGGCCAGATTGACGAGCGCAGCGTCCCAGGAAGATTCGTCTTCATTGCGGAAGATGTAGCGGAGATAAACGACGTTTTCGTTTGCCATCACGCGACCGTTTTCGATTCGGTAGCGCACATCGTCGTACTCGCTGCCAACGGATAAAATGCGGATCACATCACCAGGGAGCGGGAAACGATAGCTGAAGCCGAAAGCCGGCGCGGTCGTTTCAGGGGAAAGCACGACGCGTTTTACCGCGCAGTTCCACGGATGTTTACGCAGCAGGTCGTCGCGAACGGTGGGGTAAAGGTTCGAGCAAAGCCGCGCGTTTTCGCTGGCCTCATCGAAGCTGTTAATCGGGTTGGCGCCAAGCGCCAGCAATGCATTTGAGCAGATGGATACACTGGAAGCCATAGCCTAACCTCAGATGAAAAAAGGCCGGGGGCGACCCCGGCAAAGGCACCAGCGGCTTTAAGCTACAAAATCGATGGCAACGACTTTCTTCTCGTTGGCACGGCCTGCACCGTAGGACGCGTCAACGGAGATCTGAATGGTGTTGTTCTTATCGCGGCGAGGACCGATATCGACGTTGTATTCTTCGCCGGTACCGAAATGCACTGCGGATTTACACCAGGCTGCTGCGGTTTTGGTAGTGACGCTTTCGGCGGTGACCGAATCAAGTTTCTCGTAGGCCAGCCATTTAAAGCCCAGCCAGTTACCGGATACCGCGCCCTCCTGCAGCATTTTCACCGCCATAAAGTCGGCGCTGGTCAGCGTGGTATCGCTGAGGATCTGCGTCAGCATGTCGGCGTTGTAGGTGATGAACAGCTCTTCGCCGTTCTGCTCATCGCACTCGTTTCTGCGGAACATGGCCTTAGCCGCGATCAGTTTTGCTTTGGTCATGCCGGTGCCGCCTGCAACGATTTTCTGCGAGGCCGGGAGGGTAACGGATGCATACGCGCCGTTGTTTTCGGTCTTACGCAGTACCGCATCCAGCAACGCGCGGTAAATCACATCGTCTTTTTTGCGGTTGGCAGCGGACAAGGTAAGCTGCAAATACGGCCCCTGCGGGTCGGCAATCAGCTTGCGCAGGTCGCGTTTCTCAACCGGCACGAAAACGCCGTAGTCGGCCATCAGCGCATTACGGGTGCCGGCTTCCGGAACATCCCAGACGGTATCACCGAAACGCGTGGTGATCTGGGTCATCTCAATGGTACCCATATCGTTGATGGTGAACGACGCACCGGTGATGCGGCCACGGTCATGGACAGCCGCTTGCAGGCGGGAATCCTTCTGCTGCGCGGCGATTTCGAAAGAATCATGAAACTGCGTAACAAACGCAGCGGTGATCATGTTCTTGTTTGCATCAAATGCCATAACAATCACTCCAGAAAATTATCGCCTGCGGGGTGTCGGTTTCCCGGCCCAAATCTGCACAATGCGGTTGGCGCTGGCGCATTGTGGGAGAAATCAGGTATCCGGCGTCCCCGCCGGGCTGGTTGTGGGGGAGATTGTTAGCGAGGTGTGCGGTCGGAATCCCGACCAAATGAAAAAGCCAGCGGGTTAGGCTGGCTCTGTGCGTGGAGTTTTTTTTAGCAATCAGCGTCAGGGCGAGCAATAGCGCGACATGCTGCCATGCAAGCTGTCTGCATATCGGTGCGGGCAATAGACAGCCAGCGCAGAGTTTGAGGGTCTGGCTCCGGTTCGCTTTCATGTACAAATTTAAGAAAATCCAACTTTTTGAGGAATTCACGACTTACAGCCTTGACCTCATTCATCATCTCGATGTCGGCTGGGGTTAATGTTCTATATCCCTTTACGGTGCTGCCGTCCTGCGGTTTTGCTTCACTCATTGGTTTTTCCTCTGATTAAGTTTCCGTGACATGTCACGCTACAGTTTGATCACCGTAACGCTTCTGGTAGTACGCCTTTACCTGCGCAGAAACGCGCTCGTGGTCTGCGTGTTTCGGGTCCATATACGCCGGAGACTTCATCAGGTCGCGGATGGTCTGCTGCTCCTCAGGATTACCCTCACCACCCACCGGCGAATCCTCCTGCATCTCAGCGCCGATTTTTGCCAGCATGCGGATCACCATAGGGTTATTGCCGATTTCATCCATGCGTCCTTTGTCGCTGTCATCCGCCAGAGAGTTAAATGCCCGGAAAGCCAGACCGATGTTTTTATTAAACTCGGCGTCAGTTTTCCACGTCTCGCGCAGCTGCGTGGCGGCGGCTTCCGAATCCAGCGCCGCAGCACCGTTAACCAGTTCAGGCGCAATCTGTGCGTATTCGCCCAGGATGAAACCCATCTGATCGTTGGTGATGCCTTTGGCGTGCGCCGACTTCATGAACGATTGCATGCGCGGGTCGGCTTTGAATTCGTCCCACTTAAAGCCCTCGACCTCTACCTTTGGCGCATACTCATCAGCAGTTTTCGGCGGCGTGTCCCCGCTGCCCATGCGCTTTTCAAGGTGCGAGTAAGCATCCGCCAGTTTGCGGGCTGAGCCTTCAACGTTGAGTTTTCCGTCATCGCCCATAACGCGGTATTTTTCAGGTAGCCAGTCATCCGCGCCTTGTTCGCCCGCGCCGGTGCTGAGTAGCGAAGTACCAGCAGGATTACCACCACCCGGATTTTCAGTACCGCCACCATTGCCAGCATTGTCACCCCCTGCGTTACCGGCCGGCGCTTCGGCGCCCTGCTCGGCGTTCATGAATAAGTGTTTAATCTTCCACATCGTCGTTTACTCCATCAGCACGGTTGATTTGCATCAGAATGAAATCGAGCACGGAGCGCTGCCCGGCCCGGTAACAGGTTTCGCGGTCGCCTTCGGTACCGCCTTTCACGTATGCTTCACGCCCGAAACGGCGGGTGATTTCGTCCAGCACCTCGGCACCGCCTGGCATTTCCTCGAAAATGCGTTTGTAGTCCGCTGGTGATACTTTTTTCGTAGCCATTAGCCCCCCGCTACCCGTTGACCCAGCGCTGTACCGACCTGCTGCCCGGCGGTGGTTGCCGCTTCGCTGCCCGCCTGCATCATGAGCGCCTGCCCTGCCTGTTGCTGCTGCGCCTGCTGGCGCTGCTGCCGGAGCTGCTCGACCGCATCAGACGTACGGATGACCTTCGCCGGTACGCCCAGCGCGTCAGCAATTACACGGGTAGCCTCGTCGGCGTCGATAAGGTCGGTGACTTCCGGGGCGACCTGCTGCAGGTTCGCCACGTTGGCGCCCAGCCGTTCGATCGCCGTAACGTTCTCCAGCTGCTGCGCGCGGGCCAGCGGCGAGATGTAGCGCACGTTGAAGTTGGCGTTTTGCAGGCTCTCGGGCGCCGGCGGGAATGCGCCAGCGCGGTACGCCAGACCAAAGCAGCGCTCGACCAGCGGCTGCAGGTATTCCGCCTGGAATCGGCCATAGACCGGCCCCAGCAACTGGCGGATAAGCGCGACACGCACATGCACTTCGGTGGCGGTCATGGCCGGGCCGTCCTGCGGCTGCAGCTGGTCGGCCATCATGATTTTGCGGATAGACGCCTGCAGGCGGTCTTCTGCAGAAAACGCCACGTTGAAATCGGCGCCGGTAAGCAGCGGCTTCATGCTTTCGGTGCTGTTCGCCACGATGATGCGGCGCGGGCCGACTTTGACCGTGCGCGGATTGAGTACGCCGTCGTCTTCGGCAATCCACATCCCGGCAATTGCCAGATCCTGCGCGGCCTTCTCCATGCGCTTCGTTTCGTTCAGCTCTTTGCAGTCGGGCAGCGCGTCGTACACGGGGCCGATACCGTACGAGGTGCCGGGAATCTTCATCCAGCGCGGCACGCAGCACGGGAACTCGTGATAGCCGGACTCACGCACAATGCGCTTGCCGCTTACCTCGATGTTGTACGATGCAAAGCGCAGGTTTTTCGCCAGCCGCGCATTCACCACGTAGGTTTCACGCGGGAAAATGCAGTGCATGAACTCGAATTTATCGTCGGGGGATTTTCTAGCTGTCTCGCGGATCTTCTCGCTGACGTTCTTCTCACCAAACTCTTTGACCGCCTGCGCGGCGGTGAGCTGGTAGCAGCGGTAAATCGTGTCCACGATGCCATCGCGGCGGGTGGATGCGACGTAGGACTGCGCCAGCGGCCACTGCTGGAACGACAGGCCGCCCTCGTCCCGGTCTTCGTCGATGTACAGCACAAACCAGCCGGCGCACACCACATCGAGGTTGGACTCGTAGCCCTCTGCGTCAAAGTTGGCGGCGTGGATATTCTCCCAGACCAGCGTCGCGCAGGTGGATAACCACGCGGCGGCATCGTCCGGCAGCAGCTCGCTATCCAGATTCAGCCACTGCGCGTTCGCCGGGGTCATGCCGGACATGAGCGCAGAGGCCAGCATACGGGCGCTGTCGGTGGCGGTGCCGTCGAGCAGCTTCGCCACTTTGGATTTTGCGCTCTGGGCGTCGAGAACCGTTTCGGATAGCCCTGCACCGCGCAGCGGGTAGGTGTAGTCGTAGCACTCCCGCCAGACGCTTTCATGCACCTGGCGGGCCGCTTTGAGGGAATCGACACGCTTAATCAGCCGTACGGCCAGTTCTTCCATCGGTTATGCCCCTAAGGTGTTTTTCGCTGCCTGCGCGCCAGTGGACAGCAGGGAAGAGCCTGTATCCGTTGCGCCTTCAGCACCGCTCGCCAGCAGAGAGGAGCCTTTCTTGCGCTTCTTGCGCGCTGCTGCGTCAGCGTTAGCGGCTTTCGCTGCTGCATCGGCTGCTGCATCGGCTTCCGCCTGCGGATCCTGCTGTACGACTTTCGGTGTACTTCCACCACACATAGCAATCTCCTTAGCCTGGAACGTGCCAGCCGTGTTCGGTTAATACCGGTTTACCCAGCGCCGGTTGTTTCTTGCCCTCTTCGTTCGTCACCATCGGGCCGGTACCGCCGGTAACAACGTCGGTGGCTTTGCGTACGAGGGTAAGAAATTCGAGGTTATCGGTAAGGTTCTGGTCAGTCAGATCCGTAAAGCCCAGCTCTTCGAAACGGGCAACGATGGTGGCGCCCTGCGCGTTGAGCGTGGCGAGAATGGCGTTACGTTCTGTCAGCTGAGTACCATCAAGCAGGGTTGAAACCTTTTGCTGCACGGTCTGTTCGTCGCTATCGCTACCCTGCTGCTGCGCGCCTGTCTGTTCAGCAGTAATTAACTGCCCCTCTGTAACGAGCGTTTCTTCTTCCGATGCCGCTTTTTCCTGCCCCGGCGTCTCAACGATTTTTTTTGGTCGAGCCATTTTTTTCACTCCTGAATTAGTGAGTCGTCATTGTGTGTTGCCCTTCTGGTCAGTTTCCCGACCAAAAACAGGGCGGCGGAACGTCCACCACTGCCGATACAGAACAGTGGGGAGTTTTTTACGGTCTGAGCTGGTAGCCAGACACCAGAGAGCGATAAGCGCCTCACCGTGACCGTGGCGAGGTTCTGATCCGGATTTCCAACCGAGAACGGCAGATTTCGAAACGCCAAGTTCATCGGCGATTTGCTGAGTGGTGAGGTTTTTTCTGGTCAGGTCGGTAATAACCCGGAACCAGTCTGTTCGGAAGGTGGCGACCAGCGGCATAAATCAGCCTCCTAAACGCGCGCGTGCGCGAGCATAGAGAGGGGCAAAATCGCCACCCGCCAGAATGGAAAAGGAGCCTGAACAGAATTTCATGCTTTCCGGACGCGTTGGCCAACTGCATTTTTTAGCGTTATCTGCTGCTCTTAGAGACGGAATTAAATTCTGCATAAGCGTAATTCCTTTACCTCGATAGTTACCTGTTCGAGCAATTCAGTCTCCGTTCCGTAGTTTTCTTCCCATGTTTTTTGCCCTGCGTGGATAGCTACACCGTGTCCGCCGGTCCTGTGGTGTGGTGGGCAAAGCGGGAGTGTTTTTTTATGGTCGGCGCGCTGGGCGATACCCTGCCCTTTGCGGATATGGTGAACTTCTGCAGGCGTAGCGCCGTAGCCAAGATTTCTGCATACGACGCAACCCAGTGATGCAACGTCTTCCAGCCAGCGTTTATCGTCTTTAGTCATGGCGATATTTCTCACGCAGCATAGCTGAATAATTGCGAAGCGGCGTTTTCTGCTGCCTGCTGCGTTGGGAAGGTGCGGAACAGAATGAAGTTCCAGAGGACGTCTAATACGGATTTATACAGCTGGGAAAATTCTACATCGTCCATTTTGGCGAACGATATCGATTTGGGTTCCTTGCGAGTGGTGCCATCAGGCATCTGGTATTCGGTATAAAAACCGGCTTCGATAGTCACCCAGGAACGGAACGCTTCAAACGATTTAACCGCGCTGATATTCCCGGCACGTTTTTCTGCTTCATCGCGGAGATACTGATCCGCCAGTTCCTGCAAAGTGTCGGCGTGTCCGGCATAGTGGGCCACCAGCTGCACGTAGCCACGCACCAGTTTTTTATCGGCTGGCGATATTGCACCGCCGGAAGGTTGCCAGTAATCAAAGCCCAGATTCAGGAGGGCGAAAAATTTGCGGTGAAACGCCGGGTTTCGTGCCTGCTTAAAATCTGAATACAAGACAGCGCCCAGTTTAATTTTTTTCAGAAAATCGCGAGCGTCTGGCGATGCAGGAATTAATACATCACCGGGTGCTTTTACAAAAGAATACTGCGCCATTGGGTTCCCCTTTAGCGCAGCAATTGCTCAGAAATACAATGTGTTGGGTGTTCAGGCCAACGAGTTAATTATAGCACAGTCCCGTCTGGTTTTATAATGGTGTAACCAGACAATTTTGCTAATTCAAACAAAGCGTTAAGTGTTGCGATATGCTCATCAGGGTGGACTATTCTGGTCTTCTTGATCTTCCCATTTTGACACGTTATCAGTACATCGCCATCGTCGGGGAGAAGGTCTCCTGCGTCTTTCTTATCAACCACTACCTCTCCCTCAACAAAATACTGTATAAAATTACAGTATATATACTACCAACTGACAGTGAGCGCAAATTTTTAAGAGCACGAATCGTTAAAAATCAACAATAAACCTGAAAATATCCAATTGAATTAAAAAGAAAACCGCCATTTCTGGCGGTTCTTTTTTATCTGGTATGGTTGTTCGTCATGCTGACAGTTTGGTTTCGTGCCAGCCGTACATCACCCAGCAATCGGCTTCTCCGGCGTGGGGACAGGATGCCACCGGCAGCCGATCGCCGCACTTGCCGCAGCACCGTTTGCTCATGGCGTTAATCCGACCGCGCACCCTGGCATCGTCCTGGCGGATCAGCAACGCGATGTACTCGGCCATTTCGTAAGGATCACGACCAGGGCGCCGGGCTGCGCAGTTCTGCAACAGCATGTCCAGTTCCTGAGCATCGAGAATCAGCTCAATTTTCCGGTTGCCGGCGGCGGACTGCCGCGCACGCTGCGCAGCTTTTCGTTCTGCGGGAGATTTAGGCATGCTCCCGCTCCTTATGGCGCTCGTCTTCGCTGCTGAAATCATCACCATCAATAGGCATCAGGTATTTTGCTGGCATCAGCGCGAAATCCATCCTTTTTGCCTCTCCAGTAGCGCCATCCCGCGCTACCAGGTCGCCTGATACCAACCATGCGTCACCCATAGGCACCGGCTCAGCGTACACCTCGCCATTCCAGGTAAAACGGGAGCCATTCGGCACGAAACCTACAACCAGCACTGACTTTCCGTCATTGGTGCGGTAGAAGCCGCCAATAATCATCGCCTGACAACCTGCGCGTAACTCAGCCATGGTTCACCTCCTGTGGGGCGGCTTTACGTTCTGCGGAAGTTTTAGCCACTTCCCCAGTTTTGGTGGACAAACGTTTGATCGCATGGCGGAGCATTACCTGTGCATACAGCGCTGGGGCAAGCACCTGCGGCATTTTCGAGTAGCCTGCGCCAGAGAACAGTCTGCGTATTTCTTTCGGTGCCGCGCGCAGATTATCGATATTGTTATTATTTAAATCATTATCCAGATGAATAACCGAATAACCGGGAGGTAACTTTCCGTGTACGCATTCATATACGTATACATCGAGTCTAATTTTCTCTTTATTCACAGTGATATACTGTGAAAGAATGCGTTTCCGGCCTTTCGGTTCACGAGTCCATCCGCGAGCTATCTTTACATCCTTGATATTGTCAGGCTTTTTATCGGTACCGAATCGACTGTTGAACCGCTCTGTAAGTTCAGCATTCGTTAGATTCCTATTGGCATAAATGAAAGTTAGCTGCTCTTCAGTATAGCGCGACTCAATCAAAAACTGCTTTCCTAACCCATGATATTTGCACCAGATTCGAATAGCACCCACGCTCTTATTTGTACCAAATTGAGCGTTAAACAATTCAGTTAATTCTCGCGCAGTGGAGCTTTTAATATGCTGCTTGATAAACAACTCCTGAGCTGGAGTGTATATTTCTATCATTTTTCTATCCCCATAATCTTAGGCACATTCCCCGCTGTGCCGTCATAAATAGCCTTCTGAGCATCGAGGGCGACGCGATAAGTGCCCACCATCACCCCGACGATTTCAACTACCGCTTTAGCCCTCGATAACTCTTCCTGAAGCAGTTCGCCTTTGATGTTGGGATCGGTGACGGTTTCCAGCATTGCGAACTGGTGATTCATTAAATCCTGAATTGTGTTTTTCATGGCTAAGCAACCTCTCCGATATACTCTGCAATGCCCGGAAGCAGCGCCACTGCTGGCGATTCACACTGATTTCCCCACACATCGAAACCATGAGACGACTGGCGGGCGAATAACTCAATGCGCTGGACATCGCCCAGCAGCTGTACCAGCTTTTCGCGCACGATATCCGGTTTGCGCGAATGCTCCAGACGCGGGGCCGTGAATGACTGAACGATCCCGGCATCCACCCGAGCGGGTAATTTTCCCTGCACAGCGAAAAGGCAATCCTCGCTGTTCGCCCTGGTCAAATGGCCCATTCCAAGGGCCAGTTTGTCGGTCTGCCGGCTGTAGCATTTGTTCCAAGTAAAGCCTTTCATGGTCATCAGGCGGAATCCCCACGCCTCGACTACTCGCAACGCCTCCAGCGGCTGAGTTGGTACCCACCACATAGCCAGCAGGCAGTTTTCAGCGGCCAGCTCCCAGACCGGGAGACGGCAGATATCGAGCACAGTCATTGTCTGGTATTTATGCCCGGCGCCACGTTCTCCATCTTTGGCTTTGTCGCGGTAGGTCCATGGCGGATCTGCATAAATCAGGGTGTATTTTTTGCTCATCAATTCCCCCAGATGTTAACCATGCAGATGCCGAAGGCTGACAGTGCCGCCACTACGATAAACAGCACAACAAAGTTCAATGTCAGGGCAAAAACTCGTAATGTATGCCCGCTGTAATTTTCAAATTCCTGTTTAAACAAATTTTTCATACCCGTTTGCCCCGCCAAAAATTTAATCGTTCTTTGAAAAACTCCCGGTAGCTTTCCGGCGTCGCCGCAATCGACTCAACGATGTACTGCCGAGTAACTTTCTTCTCGAACAGCTGGCGTATGAGTGCCGAGGCGCGCATGTCGTAGTGCTCTTTGAGCTGATACTCCTGCGGCCATTTGGCGCGATTGAGCGGTAGGCCGGGCGGCAGGTAATCTGATTGCCCGGCCATGCTTTACACCCTCTTGTTTTTCGCTGACTCGACGTAATAACGGGGATCCACGCTGTTAAGCGTGAAATGAACCACTGGCGTATCTTCATGGCGAGTGATACCGACATAGTTCGAACTGAACATTTTTAAAACTCGATCCTGAATTTCTTTGAGCGTGACCTGACATCCCGGATAGTGTTTCTGAAGCTGGCCCAGAATAGTCTGGTAAGAAAGCGTTTTGCCTTTCATCACGGCGACCAGCTGCTGCGCGGTAACTTTCCCGGCACCAGGTTGATCATCGCTGGCAAGCAGCGGGCGAACGCTGTCAAGTAGCAGCCGATGACGGCCAGCACCACCGACACGCTGACCTGTTTTTTTATCGAAATGCTCGTTAGCGCCCGCAGACCAGACGGTGACCCCTTCACTCAGGCGCACATCTTTTTCACCTTTGGAATAAATCACGGTGCCGATATGGGTTTTACGGCGACGACCTGAAACTGCGGGCACCGGCGCTTCACGTTTAACTGGCTTTTGCGGAGTAATTCCCGGCACTGGTACTGGTCGTGGCGCGGCAATAAATACAGAACGGCTCCGCGCACGGGCGCCGGCGTTCATGCGCCAGAGAATAACGGGTAGCCAGTTACAACCATCATCCGGATTAACTGGTTTCGGGTAATTTAAATTCGTGGTCATTGGTCTTTCCTCGGTTATATCGCGCTGGTCAGGCGCAGTTAAAATGTATCGGTGTTGTACTTCTCTGAATATTTACGCGGTTGTTTTCGTGGTTTTGCTGCCTCCAGCTGAATGCGTGTTTTCTCTTTGCCGACATGTTGATCGACGTGAAGGAAATGGCCGTTTTTAAACTCCTGATAGATAACCGCGCCGGCAGCGCTGAAGCGGCTTTTCCCCAGGATGATTTCGGCAATACCGGCTGTCGGGCTTTCCGGGTTGTAGACTTCATCGCGGTACAGAAACATGATGCTGTCGGCGTCCTGCTCGATAGAGCCGGAGTCGCGGAGATCTGACATAACCGGGCGACGCTGGCCTGCCGGGCGGGAATCCACCGCGCGCGAAAGCTGGCTTAGTGCAAACGTCGGCGTATGCAGGCGCATAGCCATGGTTTTAAGGTTTCGGGAAATGTGGGCGATCGCCAGGTCGTTACGCTCTGCCTTTGGCTTTTTAATCAGGCCAAGGTAATCGACAACGATCATCGCCAAATGCGGATAGCGGCGCTTATGCGTCTCGGCAACTGCCCGGATTTGCTCAATCGTCAGATCCGTAGCATCGACAATCCAGATATCGCGCCCGTTCATGGTTTCCATGGCCGCTGTAAAGCGCGCCCAGTCCTCGTCCTGCATATCGAGGGGATTACGCAGGCGCGACACCGACATGTTGCCAGAGCCCGCCAGAGAGCGTTCTACGATTTGCGTAGCGGCCATTTCCATACTGAATATCAGCGCCCCGCCGCCGGCAGCGGTAACACCATCGACAATCTTCAGCGCAAACTCTGTTTTACCCATGCCCGGGCGGCCAGCGACAACAATCAAATCCTGCAGGTTAATTCCGCCGGTGGCATCATCGAGGTCGTCAATGCCTGTCTTAAGGTTTCGGGTACCGGCTTCGCCGTCCATGCGTTTCTGTACCGTCTCCATGTAGGTTGGCAGCAAATCGCTGATGTGAACCGGCTGCACGTCGCCAGTATCGCCGGTCATGTCCAGCAGCTGCGCCACCGCACTTTCGACAACCTGATCGCGCTGCTCCTGGTTATTGGCCTGGCGGATACCGTCAGCGCCCTGCTGCAGTAATTCAGCCATACGGCGACTGCGCCACGCCTTAACCATCTTTCCGGCGTACCCTTTCAGGTTCGGTACCGTGGCAGGCATCCGTGTAATTTCTGATAAATCAGCCAGGCTACTACCGCCCAGCGCTTCACTGACAAACAGCATGTCGATCAGGCCGTTCGCCAGCGCCTGTTTTTTAATTTCGGAGAACGCGCGACGATGAAACCCGATGCTGAAAGATTCTTCAGGCGTAGAGGCGATCACGTCGAATGCATCCGGGCTGGCGCCGCCGTTTAAAAGGCCAGCCAACACACAAGCTTCCAGTTCCTGCGGAGTCATAACGAACCTTCCCGGGTATTACGTAACGTTTCTGGTTTCATCAGGTAGTCAAAGCTGGCACGCCAGCCGCCGTTGGCACCGAAATAAAAATCTGGTGCATCAGCGCGGAATTTCTCGAAGTATCCGAGGAAAGCGCCCGTAGTTTTGTTTTTCATGTGGGCGGCCAGTCTGGTAATCATCCGGCGTCGATCGTCGTCCAGTTCTGCCGCCGGCAACGTATCAGCAAAAATTTCGTTGTAGCCGTTCATGACGGCTTCCGGGTCGATCTCAGCTTCCAACACAGCCCAAGCCTCAGCATCAGCGAGATAGCCATCGAACCGTTTAACTCGGCAGATGTTCGCCGGCTTTGGTAACCCATCTCCGCGGCGGCGCCATGTGGCTAACACCCAGCGGATCACCAGTTGGATTTCTGCCAGGGTATACCCATCCCGGGTAGTGGTCGCAGTCAGCATCACCACAAACGGCTTAAGGTCTCTGCAGCGGGTACCGGTTTTCTCGTTGTAAAACTCAAGCGCTTTTTGAGCATCAGCAAAAATACGCTCGTCGCTTTCCCCCGTTTGGGGGTAAGGGGGATCTATATTCTCTGTAGTATTCTCTGTAAGAAAGTTTGCTGGTTTTCCCCTGACTTGTTTGGTTGTTTTCCGCATTCCAGTATGTGGTTTTTCCGCATTCTTGTTTGCGTCTACAAGTACCTGATATAAAACGTTATTATCTACCTTGTAGAAAAGTCGTGCAGGGACACCTTTTCTTTTTTCCAGCAGTACACCAATTGAGCGGAGTTTCTTACGCGCGCCCTCCTGCTCATAGCGGGAAAGGCCGGTTTCTTCTTCCCATTCTTCCTGAGTTTTATACACCCATCCGTCATCGTCGGATCGGTTAGTCCAGTAGGTCATTTGTGACAGAAACAGCGCAGCCGTCACACCAATATCCAGACGAATAAAACTGCGCTGGAAGGCGATCGGCCTGTCGAGTAATGGCAAAATATTCATACTCAGATCCCCAGCGAATCAGCCAGCTGACGGCAGGCGATTTCGTATTCTTTCTGGGTAAGGCCCGCTTCCTGCAACTCTGCCTTGCGTAGCTCGTAGCGTTCCCAGATTGTCAGCGCAGCAGCGCGACGTTCCTCGAAAATCGATTCGATATCTTCCATCGGGACTTGCACCCCGTTCCGGCGAAACCCGTTCCGCCAGGTGATGCGGTCTTGTGTTCTCATTGGTCTTTCCTCGGTACAGGTTAAACGCTGGTCAGGCGCTGTGTTTCTCGCATCGCTTGCAATGCCTTCGCGACTTGCTGCGGGCCGTCTCTGGCCTCGAGCAATAACGCGATAATGGCCGCCGCAAATTCGCGTATGGCCACGCAGATCAAATACTGGGTGGACATGTCCAGGCGCGCGTAGCGTTCTGCCGGCAGTGCCGCTTCCATCGCTTTAGCCAGCGTCTGGGTTTTAGTTCTGGCCGCTTTCGTCTCACCACGCAGCCAGCGAAAAATCTGTTGGCGGTTATTGTTGATGGCCCGCCAGTCTGCATTTCCATCTGCATCTTCGATCTGGTGCAGCTTCAGCGAACCGGTATTACCACCAAGACGAAACCACATGCGGCTTATCTCGATAGCAACCAGCTCCTGCCCGCTTTCCGCTGCCCAGTTAAAGATCTCTCGTTTAAGTTCCTCGAGGTTCTCCACTTCGCGTCTCCTGTCGCTGAAAATTGATTAAGCGTAATCAGATTTAGATCACGCGGATTGTTAAGCTGATTTGGCCTGCTGATATGCTGTTGGGTCGTATACCAAATCTCCGTTGGTGATTAGTGACAAGCGGGCGGCTTTTCCTTCAGGCACTAAGCGCCCCCACGCATACACCGTCGGGGCTTTAACCCCAGCAGCCTCTGCTAGTTTTCGCTTACTGCCGAAGTATTTAATTGCATCGGTTGTTAACATGACACCTCCAGTTGTTAGTTTTTTCTAACAAATTAGGTGTTCGAGATAACGAAGTCAAGGAAATTTAGAATTATCTAACTATGACAATGCCAGGTGAGCGCATCAGAGCGCGAAGAAAAGATCTCAAGCTAACTCAGCGCGCTTTGGCGAAGCTGGTTAAAGTCGCGCACGTCACTATTTCTCAATGGGAAACCGGTGATAGTGAGCCCGGTGGAAAAAATCTCTTCTCCTTGAGTAATGCGCTTCAATGCAGCCCAACATGGATACTCTACGGCGATGAAGCTGCAACACCAAGCACCCCTGTAGACTCACCAAAACCCTTGGATGAACGAGAAGCAGAGCTGTTAAAACTTTTTTCAGCGCTCCCTGAGTCTGAAAAAGAACGCCATTTAAACGAACTTCGTGAAAAAGTAGACGGTTTCAATCGTTTATTTGAAGAATTGCTCCAAGCCCGCAAACAAAAATAATATCTTATTATTCAATTGGATGTGTTTTATCACGTCCAATTTGTTCGTTTTTTCTAATTTTATTATTGACCAATAAGTTAGATTTATCTAAATTACATCACATCAACGACGCACTAACCACGCGGCAGTTGTTCAGAAACAGTTCTGACAGTCCGGAAAGACGGGCAAGAATTCTTCGGGTCGCCGACAGTACGATGACATGCGGGAAAGACCGCAACGAATGCGAATTGCTGTGTGTAGTCTTGGCCCGGGCGCCCCGGGCATTTTTTTAAAGCATTCACGCAGTAACGAGGAAAGACCAACGGGACTGACCACCCTGACAGCCGGGAAAGACCGGCAACATTCAGGCGTAAAAAAGCCCACCGGAGTGGGCTGATTTACCCCAGCGGAGACCAATCCGCCAGGAATGCTACAGGGGACCAACCCTGTAGCGAGGAAAGACCAACGACAGAGTCGCCGATCGGCTCTGAGTATACATCACCAAGGAGTCGCTATGGAAGCGCTTACCATCCCCGTAACTATCTACGTTATGGCAACAACCAATCCATATCTACCAACGTCTTATCACTCATTCACCTGTGACATGTCACAGCAGTACCCTGATCTGTATGTTCTCGTTACAACCAAAACGGTAGAGGTTGCCATTCCTGCTTTAGAGCCTATCGATATTATCGGGATGCAGGTTAATGCCCTTCGCGCGAAGAAAGAGCAAATATCTGCTGATGCCAACAAACAGTTAAGCGTTATTGAAGACCAGATCCAGCAGCTGCTGTGCATCGACCACTCTCCGATTGAAGAAAGCGACGTACCGTTTTAATTAACTGGCGCGTGAGCTGCGCCTGTAACCAAGAGGAAAGACCATGGATATTAGAAAATTGCTTGAAAGAATTCGCGAAATTAAAGACCGCTTAGATCGCGCAAACAGAATTATCAATATTTGCAGTAACGAATGCCGATCCTCCGGGATTTTAGCGGAAGGTAGAAACGGCGAGAGCTATCTCAAAGTCGATTCATCAGAAATTAAAGAACTGGCAGAAAGCCAAAAGATTCATCTCGAAAGCGAACTAGAGCAGTTGGAAGAAGCAAAAAAAACGGCAGAACGCGTGATCGCTGGACTGCTCCCTGAAATTAAACAAGACGCCTAACCAGCGAATTAGTTACAAACGAGGAAAGACCAATGACCATCTACAACGGCTTATTCGAGCCAAAAAAATCGGCAATCAAAGACTGCGGCGCCGTGCAGTTGGCGATCGCCGTCGAAGCACCTAACAAGAAAGTCGCTGAAAGTATTATGACCGGAAAACTCTGGGAGTCTTACCCGGCGAACGGAGACAACTATTTCAAACCTAAGCTGTGGGAACACATTGAAGGCCAGCCACTGCCGGCAGTCGGCCAGTTCGATGAGCATTTCGCCCAAGAAAACACCTTTGATGGTGAAAAATGGGTGGCTAACAGCCAGAATGACGGCGGCACCGAGTTGCCGGCAGGCGATGAAGTTATCGATCTGATGACGGTATCACCCAGGGAGCGTTTTGCTGCTGTATTGCTCTTCAGCCTATTAGAGATTAACGGACATCTCTATTCGCAGGTTGTAGATTATCTTGATGATCTGGATAACCATGACGAATCAATGGAAGAGGATGACCGTTTTAATTTCAATGTGCTTTGCGCCCTGCACAACAATGAGCCAGTTAAACATATGCATGTTGAAGGCCTGAATAATCTTATTCAGGGCATTTTCTCCCATTTTGAAAACCAGACTCCGGGCAAAGCGGCTATTTCTCAATTTGTAAAACGCTGGCTTGAGAATCCCGGTAAACGTGAAGAAATGGTACCAGGCCAAAATTCCTCACTCGGCGCCGCCAGCACTGATACCAACGTTAAAATCGCGCCAAAACGTGGTTATAAACATACCTATGCAACACTGTATCAGGAGATCGCTGTTGCCCTACTCCCTATTTCTCCCGACGCGCCAGTATTATCAGGCAACCTTCGCGATGCTGAGAAAATCATTGCAGACGAGCGCGAAGATTTTAAACGTTGGTCAATGGCGCTTCGCACCACAGAGCACATTCTGAAATATGACCGAGACAGTATTTTTGGTGTAGTGCAGAACGTACCGGCGAAAGATACCTATCATTTCCCTGACAGCCTACGCCGCCACATTGATTCATGGCTGGAGGCAAACGGCCGCTTTGAAGAAACCGAGACAGGATCCGTTAAACAACCAGAGGCAACGCAAAATACCGCCTCAAACGTGGTTGAAAAAGCGGAAGTACCACAGCCGGTGGTAACCGATACCCAGGCCAAACAGGCGCGTGAGACGCTCAACGATATGGGCTATGGCGTATATGCCTCTGGTGATGCAGAACAGCCAAAAGAGAAGTTAAGCGCTAAAGCGGAAACAATAGCTGATAACGCCGAGGTGCTGGCAAAGCAAATTATTCACGCTGAAAGACTGCCTGACGCTGAAGAAGTAATGAAGTCTGCCGGCGTGCATGGTCTCAAGCAGGGTAATTTAGACCTGTGGAAACGTGTATTCAAAACTGATGAACGGTTTACTAAAGCCTTTACGCAGAACGGCGGCGGTACCTCGATAAACGGCACCTATTTAACCATGCTTGCCACTCGCGAGTTTGGGCCAAAGGGGATCGGCTGGGGTGTGGACATCCTCGAGGAACGTTTCGATATCGGTGCCCCCATTACACGCCAGGTGAAAGGGAAAGATAACAATGCGTCATGGGAGTTAGTGCTCGACGGGAATGGAAATACAGTCAACGAGCAGCATCACGTCGTTACCGTGCGACTCTGGTACATCCTGAATGGTGTGCGCGGCGAGGAAACGGCCTACGGTTGCACGCCATACATTTACGGCAGTAAGTACGGGATCACCTGCGACGGTGAGGCAACAAAAAAATCTCTGACTGATGCAACCAAAAAGGCTTTATCTGGCCTCGGCTTCAGTGGCGATATCTTCATGGGCCTTTACGACAATCTGGAGTACCGCCAGAAAAACAAGGCAGAGTTTGATCTGAAGAATGCCAGCGAAACCGCAGAAGACGCAGCACGTCTTCGTCAGGAATTCGACGACAAACTCAGCCGTGTTGCAAATACCCTGGCACATGGCGTGACAGTGAACGAAATAAATGGTGTGTTCTCCCCTATCGCACGTGAAATAGATGTTCACATTAAGGCCGCACAGGCCAACGGTGACGCGCAACATGAACGCTATCTGTCTGGCCGCTTGCGCCGACTCATTACGATTAAAGACGGTCGCATCAAAGAACTGAATAAAGCCAAGGAGAAAGCATAATGACTTCCACAACTGCAATTGCTATCGCTGCTGATATGTCTAAACTCCAGGCGCTGCTGGAAAATGAAGACGGTTCTGGTCTGTCAGCTGAAATGATCGCCGATACAATGGAGGGGCTCGAGCTGCAGCTCGGCGACAAACTCGATGCGGTATTCGTCCATGTTCGCAACCTTGAAGGTCTGGCGAAAACCTGCGACGAAGAAGCTAAACGCCTGGCCGCCCGTAAAAAGTCATTCGAAGGTAAGATCACAAACCTGAAGAAATATGTTCTCCAGTGTCTTCTGGCCGCCGGGCAGGATACCGTCAAAACGGCAAAAAACACCTTCACCGCCCGTAAAGGTGCAATCAATGTGGTGATCGATAACGTTGATTTACTCCCGGATGAATTGGTGACCGTTCAGACAGTGGTTGCGCCTGATAAGAAGGCAATCAAAGAGGCTATCGAGTCAGCAGAAGCGGCAGCGGCTCAGATTGCCGCAGATGGTGGGGAAGTCCCGGAAGAGCTCTTAAACCCGGTTCCGGGCGCCCATATTGAAATCGGCGAACGTTCACTGCAGGTGCGCTGATATGCTGAGACTATCCCTGAAGAAAGGTGATGCGGTTCATGTCGTTTTACCAGATGGAACCAACGCAATTATCGAAGCGCGGGCCCGTTGCGAACTCGGTATGCACTTTCCTCGCAATATCAAGATAACGCGTGAAGATGGCGCATTCCGACCAAAACAAAATCTGATTAAGCGTAATCAGAAATAACCCATCACTACCGATAGCATTGTGGTCTACCAATAAACCGGAGATCACAATGCTACGTTGGCAACCAGGTGTAGTTTTACTTTCAGAATTCGATATCAAAATTGGCAGGCTATCAGCCAGCGTTAGAAAGAGGACTCTGACCCAGTTCGATATCCAACGCGCTTGCGATACGGCAGACAACGCGATAGCCGGCATGCTGAGGAAAGACCATGAGACACGATCACGACATCATCACCAGAGAGGAAATGATCGAACTGACGGGGACCCCACTTAAATCGAGGCAGTGTGAAGCGCTACGCCGGGCCGGTGTCTTTTTCATGGAAAGGGCAGACGGCCATCCTAAAACGACGTGGGGCCATTTTCTGAACCCGATTAAATACCGCAACCAGCAGGAAGAGACGGTGCGGGAGGAAGAACCAGACTTCGGAGCTATCTTTAATGGCCGGAAAACGTAAGAACCCCGCTGATAACTGGATGCCGCCCCGCGTGTATCGCGGTAAGGCGGCATATGAATTCAGGAATAAAGATAATAAGGCCATAAGGCTATGCGCACTCTCAGAGCCCCAATCAACGGTATGGCTGGCATATGAAAAAGCCATGGGAGAAGAAGTCGAGCGCAAGACGTTTCAGGCTCTGGCCGATCAATTCATGTCTTCCCCTGACTGGCAGGATTTAGCGGCAGAAACCCGAAAAGACTACACGAAATACGCAGGCAAAGTGTTGCCGGTGTTCGGGAAGGTTAACCCCGATAAAATTAAACCAGAACACATCCGGCGCTATATGGATCAGCGTGGCATGGCCAGTAAAACGCAGGCCAACCGGGAAAAGAGTTTTCTTTCGCGGGTATTCCGCTGGGGTTATGAGCGGGGTTACGTCCAGCATAATCCCTGTCAGGGCGTTAAGAAGTTCAAAGAGACATCCCGGGAGCGTTACATCACCGACGAAGAATACAAAGCGGTTTACGATGTTGCTCCGGACGTAGTTCGCGCCACCATGGAAATCGCTTATTTGTGTCTGGCCAGACAAAGCGATGTGCTGGCTTTGACTGAAGACCAGATACGGGAAACCGGGATCTTTATCCGCCAGGGAAAAACAGGCGTAAAGCAAATCAAAGCATGGTCGCCACGCCTGCGCGCCGCTGTCGCCCTCGCTCGTACCCTGCCGTTAAAGCCGGGTATACGCAGCCTGTTTGTCATTCACCAGACCAGCGGCAGCAAATACACCCGCGACGGTTTTAATTCACGCTGGCGCGACGCGAAAATTGAAGCACAGGAAAAGTACCCTCACCTGCAGATAGATTTCACTTTCCACGATCTGAAAGCGAAAGGTGTCTCTGATCTGGAAGGAAGCCTCGAGGAGAAACAGGCAATTTCAGGACATAAGAACTCGAGGCAAACGGCGATTTATGACAGGAAAACTAAAATCGTTCCCGTTGTCGGTGGTCAGAAAAAATGAATGGATATGCGCGCCGGGGAAAATCATCTTCGGACGCATCTTCGGAATACGTGTTTTTTGGAAACAAAAAAACCACCCGTAGGTGGTTTCACGACACTGCTTATTGCTTTGATTA
>OGZS01000282.1_pt1 | contig 36086 bp, 22 predicted proteins | sample 1576901 | NCBI WGS metagenome assembly OGZS01 (sample SAMEA3541563, study PRJEB24748) | human gut metagenome | biome: human gut; feature: human-associated habitat; material: faeces | place: China | collected 2012 | reverse complement strand
TAGTAGAGTAGATAGTGCCTAATCTACTTCATACACCATACGCACTGCATGCGAATGCCTAACAGGGGTTAGTTTTAAGAAATTCACTAAGTTAATAGTGGGAATAGAATTTTTTACCTGTGGTGACTCTATATGAAGTATCGTAGGTATATTACCAGTTTAGAAATAGGTTTTGACTGGTGTTATTATAGGAATATATACAGATTCCTATTTAATTTAATCCTTTGCCCCGAGAATATAATGTTGATATTCTCGGGCAAAGGATTAAAAAAAGCACTAGTAAGGAGAATCCTTATCTAGTGCTTACGCTACGAAGATATTTTTAATATAATATGGGGTTGTTTTATATAAAATGATTTTAATTTTTGAATCCTTTCTTGTGCCTTCTCATTATTAATGATTTTTTTTGTTGCGATTCTTTTTTTAGAGATGGTATCAATAATGTAAATTGTTAGTCTACGAGCTTCCATAAATTACTCCTTGCTTAAAGCTTTACCACAATAGTTATCAAGCTCAGAAATTGGAATTAATATTTTATGACCTAGTTTGATCGTCTTTATTTGACCTGAATTAATAAGGTTATATAAAGCACTAACACTAATAAGTTTTTCAAAATATTCTGTTGCTGCTTCTTTTACTGATAAATATTTTCTTGTTTTTAGTGAATCCATAGGGACAATACTCCTTTCTTGTGATAAAATTAATAAATAATGAAAATGAAATGACATAATACTGACACAAAAACAACATAATGATGACATAATAACAAACAATAAGAATTATATTTTGTCTGAAAAATAGACAAAATATAATTTGTGAACTAAATATATCATATAAATTTATTTTATTCAAGGGTGGAGTATGGGATTTTCAGAAAATTTGAAAAGCTTTAGAAAAGTATTTAAATTAAGTCAAGAAAAATTTGCAATGGAGATAGGAATATCAAGAAGTCAGGTTGCTAATTATGAAACAAGTGCATCTGAGCCTAATTTGACAACATTAAAAAGAATAGCAGATTTCTTCTATGTGCCTATAGATTGTCTCTTAGAAGACTATTATGATTATATAAATAATCCTGTAGGGTGTTTTTATATTAAAAGTAACTTATTTAATCGCATGCAACGGTCGCATCAAATAGAAATATATACTTTTAATTATCGATTTGGAGCATTTAAAACTAATGATAATGATATTATGGAGTATCTCTATATAGGATCATTAAGACAACCACTTATTAAATACTTATTAGATAAGAGTTATTCTTATGGAGATTTTAAGAATTTTACTGATTTAATAGAGGCTCAAATAGGATGGGAGTTTGTTGATAAAGCTGATACTAATACTTATATAATTGTTGATGATCCTCAAGTTCCAGGTAAGTATTATCATATTTATGGAAATTATATGTCTGGTATGAAAATGTCGGAAATATATCAAAATGAATTCTTTGATAAATTTAAGAGAAATATGACTTTTGATGAAGTTGGATTAAGAATGTATTTAGCTGATCTATATGATGGTAAAACTAAAAATAATAGATAATTTTTATGAGACCAAGTTGTATTTGATAGTTATGAAGAATAAAAGAATATTGTAAATAGTGTACTTGGTGAAGTTGTAGTTTTATTTGTAATAAAGAGTGGATGATCTAAAAATAAAAGAAAATTTATACAATATATATTCTTTATGTTGTGGCTTTATACAATAAATGCTAACTATAATGTATAAATCTTTTATATGGCTCCTTCTAAGCCGTGGGTCGGGGGTTCGAATCCCTCCTGGATCACCAAAGAAATAAGCGGATAGTTCGTAATGAGCTATCCGTTTTTGTTTGCGTTTTTAGCATAGTTACACATAAAAAAACTGTAAAAAGATAAACCTGTATTAAAAATGAATAAAATTTCATAAACTAATATATGAATGAGTAAAATAATGTACTTATAAGATGGTATAAGTCTAAAAAAGAATTAAAATAATACTATAAACACTGGATTTTTGTATGATGATAAAGCATGAATGAAAAATGAATTTATCTTGATTGTTATATTGATGATTTTATATAATTATAAATATTATGGTTAATTATAAGCTTTCATATGTAAGTATGAGGTTTTATAAATGGATATCTAGGTTATAGTTGTAATAGGAGTGTTTCATGAATAAGATTTTCAAGGTGATTTGGAGTAAAAGCAAAGAGTGTTATGTAGTTGTGTCTGAGATAGCAAATAACTATAGTGCTAAAAAGGCTGTATTGACTAGTGTTTTTGCTGTGTTGACGGTAACTGGTGGTGCAGCTCATGTTATGGGGGCGACTTTACCGTCGGAGCTAACAGACAAAGGCTCTATTAAAATCGGTCAGTATGCAACTACAAGTAATATGTCTAGTATAGTTATAGGGACTAGCAGTCAATTTAGAACTTCTTCAGTTGATGGGTATAGGGCAATTGGTATTGGCTCTGGGATTATTGCTAGTGGTAATAATAGTGTTTCTATCGGTGGACATTCTCGAGCAACAGAAGATCAGGCAATTGCTATTGGGGGTGCGTCTGATGATAGTGGTGCTAAAGCGACTGGTTCTCAATCTATTGCTATCGGTGGTAATACTGTAGCTAGTGGGGATTCCTCTATTGTAGTAGGTGGTGATGACGTAGAGGTTGCATTCGCTAGAACTGTAACTTATACAGATATTAACACTGGACAAGCTAAAACGGGGACATTGAGACAGGCATCTATTGATTTGGCGAATATCCAATTGCCTCAATATATCACCGCTACAGCTAGTCATGCAGGGACTGCCATTGGGATGAAAACTAAAGCTGGTGACTTGGGTCTTTCTCTCGGCATGGGGGCGGATTCCGCTACTCGCCTAGATGGTAAGGCTGGTAATGTAGTTAACGCTATCGCTATTGGTGCCGGTGCAAAAGCTAATCGGGATAACTCCATTGCAATCGGTGGTGGTGCTAATACTGATGCAGCGGGTGTAGCACAAACAAGCTATACTATGAGTAATGGAGATACGGTTAACTGGGCCGGTGGTGAAAATGTGTTGCCTGGTGACGTGGTATCATTCGGTGCTCCTGGTTATGAACGTCAGCTTAAAAATGTAGCTCCTGGTATTGTCAGTGCAACTTCTACAGATGCGGTGAATGGCTCTCAGTTATATGCAATAGCTGAGAAGACTTTATCTAAATATATTTCTATTAAATCTGATTTGGCTGGAAATAAATCTAATAAAGGTGCAGAAGCAACTGATTCTATGGCTATAGGTCCGGATGCTTCTACAACAACTGCTGCTACTAAAGGGACTGCTTTAGGTACTGGTGCAACTGTTACTGTAGCGAATGGTGTAGCTGTAGGTTCACAGTCTAAAGCGAGCATAGCTAGTGGTGTAGCAGGCTATAATGTAAACGACTCTAGAACCGATAAATATGGTGCTTTATCCGGTAAAGCATTGACATCTACTTTAGGTGCTTTTGCTGTAGGTAATGAGACGAATACACGTCAAATTACAGGTGTGGCTGCTGGTACAGCTGATACAGATGCTGTAAATGTGGCACAGTTAAAAAGTGTGAATTTGAAAGTAGCTGGAGATACCGGCACAGGTGATGTTAATCTTGCTAATAGTACTTTAAATATTAAAGGTGCTGGTCTTGCTAAAACTACTGCATCTGGTAAAGATGTAACCGTAACTGTGTCTGAAAAAGCAGTTAAACAAGAAGCTGTTAAAGCGGTTACAATGGCAGCAGCGGATCCTAATGGTGCGATTACTGTGACACCTGAGCTTAGCGCGGACAAAGATACAGCAACTTACAAAGTTGGTATTGATCCCACTAAAGTGGCTGAGACTACTAACTTGACCTATAAGGATAATGATGGTGCAGATAAGACCGTTACATTAAAAAAAGGTTTGAACTTTAAGAACGGTACTATGACGACTGCTACAACTGCTGCAGATGGAGTAGTAACGGTTGATATCAATGATGATACAAAGGCTAAAATTAATAACGCTGCAACGAATAAGCTAGATAATCTTACATCAGATGGTGAACAAAAGGTTAAGAGCTTATCTGCATGGAAGGTAAAGGCTAATAACAGTAATGCTGAAACAGTAACAGGTGGAGATACCGTTACATTTAATGATGGCTCTAATATAGCTATTACTCAAAATGGCAAGACATTTACTGTAGCGACTAAAAATGATGTAAACTTTAATACTGTAACAGCTACGACAAAGGTGACAACACCTGCGGTAGAAGGGCTTACAAATACGTCCTGGACACCTGGCACTACAACTCCTGTTAGTGGTCGTGCGGCAACAGAAGATCAATTGAAAGCCGTTGATACACAAGTAGCAACAAATAAAGATGATATTGCTACGAATAAGGCTAATATCGATAAGAACAAGGATAATATTGCAAAGAATGCGGACAATATCACGAAAAATGCTACAGAAATTGCCACAAATAAAGGTAATATTGCAATCAATACGCAGAACATTGCAACTAATACGGCAGCCTTGGCTCGTAAGATTTCCTTAGGTGGCGATACAGGTAATACAACAGAAAAATCCTTAAGTACAGGTGATGTTAAGTTTAATGTAAAAGGTGCAGGCCTTGTAACGACTTCTGCAGCTGGTGATGATGTAACAGTAACCGTGACAGAAAAAGCAGTTAAACAAGAGGCTGTTAAAGCGGTTACAATGGCAGCAGCGGATCCTAATGGTCCGGTTACTGTGACACCTGAGCTTAGTGCGGACAAAGATACAGCAACTTACAAAGTTGGTATTGATCCAACTAAAGTAGCAGAGACTACTAACTTGACCTATAAGGATAATGATGGGGCAGATAAGACCGTTACATTAAAGAAGGGCTTGAACTTTAAGAACGGTACTATGACGACTGCTACAACTGATGCAGATGGGGTCGTAACTGTTGATACCAATGATGATACAAAGGCTAAAATCAATAATGCCGCAACGAACAAGCTAGATAACCTTACACCAGATGGGGAACAAAAAGTTAAGAGCTTGTCCGCATGGAAGGTAAAGGCGAATAACAGCAATGCTGAAACAGTAACAGGTGGAGATACCGTTACATTTAATGATGGTTCCAATATCGCTATTACGCAAAATGGTAAAACTTTCACCGTTGCAACAAAAGATGATGTGACGTTTAACAGTGTTACAGCTGGTTCAAAAGTGACAGCACCTGCAGTTGAAGGGCTTACTAATACGTCCTGGACACCTGGTACTACAACTCCTGTTAGTGGCCGTGCGGCAACAGAAGATCAATTGAAAGCTGTTGATACACAAGTAGCAACAAATAAAGATGATATTGCTACGAATAAGGCTAATATCGATAAGAACAAGGATAATATTGCAAAGAATGCGGACAATATCACGAAAAATGCTACAGAAATTGCCACAAATAAAGGTAATATTGCAATCAATACGCAGAACATTGCAACTAATACGGCAGCCTTGGCTCGTAAGATTTCCTTAGGTGGCGATACAGGTAATACAACAGAAAAATCCTTAAGTACAGGTGATGTTAAGTTTAATGTAAAAGGTGCAGGCCTTGTAACGACTTCTGCAGCTGGTGATGATGTAACAGTAACCGTGACAGAAAAAGCAGTTAAACAAGAGGCTGTTAAAGCAGTTACAATGGCAGCAGCAGATCCTAATGGCCCGATTACTGTGACACCTGAGCTTAGTGCGGACAAAGATACAGCAACTTACAAAATTGGTATCGATCCAACTAAGATAGCAGAATCTACTATCCTGACTTATAAGGATAATGATGGTACAGATAAGACCGTTACATTAAAGAAAGGTTTGAACTTTAAAAATGGTACTATGACGACTGCTACAACTACTGCAGATGGGGTAGTAACTGTTGATATTAATGATGATACAAAGGCTAAGATCAATAACGCTGCAACGAATAAGCTAGATAATCTTACACCGGAAGGCGAACAGAAGGTTAAGACCTTGGCAACATGGAATGTCGCTACTGCTGCTGATGGCGGAACTCATTCTGGTGACTCCACAAGTACTGTAACAGGTTCTGATACAGTGACTTTTAAAGCAGGTAATAACCTAAATGTAAATCAAACTGGTAGAGATATTATATTCTCCTTAAATAAAGAGATCTCTGATATGACTAGTTTAGGTCTTACAAATCCGGATGGTGCAAAGGCAACTATTAAGACTGGAAAAGGTGATGCTCATGTAGGTGAAACAGACCAAGCGGATCGCATTGTTTATACTAATGCAGCTGGCACTGAAGAACAGGTAGCAACATTAAAAGACGGTTTGCAATTTGGTGGCGATAATAATCCTGAAGTTATTAATAAGACATTGAATCAGAAGCTAGAAGTTGTTGGCGGTGCTGATGCAGCGAAATTGTCCGATAACAATATTGGTGTTAATGCGAAAGACGGTAAGTTGCATGTACAATTGTCTAAAGAATTGAATAACTTGACTAGCGCTCAATTCAAAAACGGCAATGCAGTATCTACAATCAGTAGTGCAGGCACGACTGTGACAGACGGTACGAATACGACTCAATACGGTCCTAAAGGCATTACTATTAATCCAGGTGCGAATGAAATATCTCTTACCGATAAAGGCTTAAACAATGGTGGTAAAGTCATCTCCAATGTAGCGAGCGGCGGTGATGTTGATACTAATGCGGCGAACATTGGTGATGTGAAGAAAGCGGCTGCAGCATCTAAAACGACAGTATCTGTTAATAAGAAAGATACAGAAACTCCGAATTTGGTACTAGAAGCAACCGTAGATCCTGCTGATGGTCATACGAATTACGATATTAAGTTGGCAAATAAAGTTAACTTAGGTAATGGTAATATTGTTCTTGATGGAACTGATGGTAGCATCAAGGCTAAAGGTAATATTACATCCGAAGGCACTGTAGAAGGCAAAGATCTTAAAGCGGGCGATGTAACGGTTAACAAGGACAATAAAGGGACTGTGAACGGTTTATCTAATAAGACTTGGACTCGCGGACAGGCTCCTGTGAGCGGTCAAGCAGCGACAGAAGACCAAATCCAAGCGGTAGATACTCGTGTAATGGCCGTAGAAGATAAGGTAGCAGACTTCGGCTGGATGGCAAAGAGCAGTGCTATAGGCACAGGCCAAGCGACAGGCAATAATACAGCAACTAAAGTTGGCGATAAAACGGAAGTAGAATTCCGTGCCGGTGATAACCTCACTATTGACCAAACAGGTACTACTTTCACGTATTCCTTGAATAAAAATATGACAGGCCTTGAAAGTGTATCCGTAGGTGATGTGGCAAATGATAAACCGGGCGTTGTATTGAACGGTGCTGACGGCACTATGGGCGTACGCGGTAAAGATGGTGCGAATGCATCTATCACAGCGGCTAAAGGTGCTGACGGATTGACAGGTACTGGTGCTGGTAAAGATCGTATCGTTTATGAAACGAAAGACGCAGCAGGCAATCCTGTAAAAGAAACCGTAGCGACTATGAATGATGGTTTACATTTCGCTGGTGATAATGGGAATACAGTTATCGATAAGACCTTGAATGAAAAACTTGAAATCGTTGGTGGTGCTGATGCAGCAAAATTGTCCGATAACAATATCGGTGTTAATGCAAAAGACGGTAAGTTACAAGTACAATTAGCTAAAGATTTGAATGGTTTGTCTAGTGTGGAAGTGAAGGACGATAATGGTGCATCTACTGTTATGAAAGGTGACATTATTAAAAGCAAAGATGCAGCAGGAAATACTTCTGTTGTAAATGGTTCTGGCGTGACTATCACACCTGCTAATCCGCAAAATCCAAATGCTGGTACAGTGTCTTTAACTACTGAAGGCTTGAATAATGGCAACAATCAAATCAAGGGTGTTGCAGCTGGTACAGCAGATACAGATGCGGTTAACCTTGGTCAATTGAAAAAATCTAATGCTCAGCTTGCTAATGCAATTGCTAATGTTGAATCCGAAACACAACAAGTAGGCGCTCATGCGGCGGCTATGTCGGCGTTGAAACCAATTCAATATGATCCATTGGAACCAACTCAAGTTATGGCTGGATATGGTAACTACCGTGGTAAGAGTGCAGCAGCATTAGGTCTTGCTCATTATACTAATGAAGATACAATGTTCAACGTGGGTGTTTCCGTAGGTGGACGTCATAATATGATCAATGCCGGTTATACTCATAAGTTTGGTAACAGCGATGCTAAAAAAGCTGTACCAGAACGCTACAAAGGTGGTCCAATCAGCTCCATTTATGTGATGCAAGATGAAATGACCTCTTTGAAACAAGAGAATAGTAGACAGAAGGAAGTATTGGATAAACAACAAGCTGAAATCGAATCGTTGAAAGCTATGGTTAATAGTTTACTAGCAACTAAAGGTTAATAACTAAATATAGTAATTAAAATGATGATTTCGTTATAACATTCTTGTAGTGTTATCCGATGTCGTAAAGGAAAAAGGTTCCGTAGGAAGTTGATGGTCGATAAGCCTCAACTGAAATACGGAACCTTTTTTCTTTTAATTGTAGTGTCCCTTTATAAGACAACTAATATTTATGTATGATATAATGTTAAAAATGAAAAATAGATGAATTTATGCGGGTGTTGTAAGGAGTAAATTAAATGGAGAATGTAGAATGTATTTTTAATTCAATAAAATTACATGAACATCAACAAGATGAGAAGTGTTATTTTGATCCTATTCGTTACTTTTTGGTTCAGAAAACTCCGGAGGAAGAAGTTCGACAAAAAACAATTATATTTTTACAAAAGAAACTTGGTATACCGATTGAACGAATTCGTGTAGAAGAACCTATGTGCCATGTGAAGAACGGTTTACGAGGTAGAGCAGATATCGTCGTTTATCGTGATGATAACCAAGAAGAAGTTTTATTGGTAATAGAGTGTAAAGCTTCTCATATTGATGTTGAATGTAATATGGTATTAGATCAAGCGATAAGATATAGGGATGTATTAGATGCTGAATATATCATGCTTATTAATGGTATCAATGCTGTGGTTTATCAATTTAAGAATGGTAGATATAAAGAAGTCAATAAAATTCCGACTTATCAAGAGCTTTTAAAATCTAAAGTGAAGTTTATTAAGGCAAACAAAGATAAACCATATACGTTTGAGGATATCAAATCAAAAAGGTTGCAAAATAAATTTTTGAATATGGGATATATCGGGGAGGATAGTCCTGAAGAAAATTATGAGTTTTACCTTAATTTTTTAAATTTACTATTATTAAAGAAGATTTCATCTCCGAAGATTTTAGAAAAAATAGGTGTAATGGAAGATTGCTTTAGAGGCTTCACTTTTTTTGGAAACAGAGGAGGAGGGTCTTATCAAAATTGGACACGTTTATTTATCGCCCAGGATTATGAAGGGAAAGATCAGGTTTTGGGGATTAGTATATGTGCTACCGCACATACTGAAAATGATCCCCATTGGGGCAATAGCATCGGTAGAACTCAATTGAATATATCTATAACAAATAAAGAGACTAGACATCATTCATTACAGTTGAATTTGGATAAATTTTGTCAGTTTGATAGCGATACTAATATGATTGAAATTACACACAATGGTGCTATAACAAGAGGGCGAGATGGAGCGTTACCTAAAAAAGAATTACTTGCTTATGTTCAAAAAAGAGCTCCTGAATTAGTAAAAAATGATAGAATACATTTAGGTTGCCTAGATAGGTCTCGTTTGTTAGAGTGGCGAAATCCTAATGTACAATCCTTTATAAGAAATTTGTTACGTTATGCTGTACTTCGTGATGGATTTAGATCAGAATATAAAAAATCAAAGTAATATTATTAATAAAAGACCATTCATCGAATGGTCTTTTTGTTTTTACATAAAAAACTTAAAAGTTCAAAATTAATTACCCGCTATAAAGCTAATATTTATCTGTGTTTATTCCATATAAATCAAATTAGTCAAAATAAAAGTCAAAAAATTACACTTTGATATATTGACTTTTTGACTTTTAAGGGTTATTATAATGTCGTAGGGTAAATAAACCCAGTAAAAATAGTATTAGTCAAATAGTTAAACTCTATGATGTATGAGGGGGTAATATATATGAACAACAACTTTAATAACTTTGGTAATGAATTTTCTAGCATGAATGATTTGTTTAATCAATTGATGGGTAATATGGGTGGTTATTCCACGGAACGACGTAGTTATAAGATTAATGGTCGTGAAGTAACTCCAGAAGAGTTTGCGTTTTATCGTCAAACTGGTCGCTTACCATCTAATGAAGAAATGCAAGCTGCTCAAGCTGCGCAACAAGGTAAAATTAAACAAGATGGAATCCTTGCTCGTTTGGGGACAAACTTAACTCAACAAGCTCGTGATGGTAAACTTGATCCTGTAATTGGTCGAAATAAAGAAATCCAAGAAACAGCAGAAATCTTAGCACGTCGTACTAAAAATAATCCTGTACTTGTAGGTGATGCTGGTGTTGGTAAAACTGCAGTAGTAGAAGGTTTGGCACAAGCTATTGTAAATGGTGACGTTCCAGCAGCTATTAAAAATAAAGAAATCATTTCCATCGATATTTCTGGATTGGAAGCTGGTACTCAATATCGTGGTTCCTTCGAAGAAAACATTCAAAATCTTATTAAAGAGGTAAAAGCCGCTGGCAATATTATTTTGTTCTTCGATGAAATCCACCAAATTTTGGGGGCTGGGTCCACTGGTGATGGTCAAGGCTCCAAAGGCTTGGCAGATATCTTAAAGCCTGCTTTATCCCGTGGTGAAATGACTGTAATTGGCGCTACAACACAAGATGAATATCGTAATACAATTATGAAAAACGCAGCGCTCGCTCGTCGTTTCAATGAAGTAAAGGTAAACGCGCCATCTCCAGAGGATACTTTCAAAATTTTACAAGGCATTCGTCCATTATACGAAGCGCATCATAACATTGAATTGCCAGATGCCGTTTTGAAAGCCGCTGTAGATTATTCCGTACAATATATTCCACAACGTAGCTTGCCAGATAAAGCTATCGACTTAATCGATGTAACAGCAGCTCATTTGGCATCTCAACATCCTGTAACAGATATTAAAACATTGGAAGCCGATATTGCAGATGCTAAAGCAAAACAAGAGGAATATGCTCAAAAAGAAGACTATGAATCTGCGATCAACGAAAAAATGCGTATTCAAAAGTTACAAGCAGAGCTTGATAACCATACAGAAAATCAAAAGGTGGTAGCTCAAGTAAACGACGTAGCAGAAGCCGTTGAAAGAATGACTGGTATCCCTGTATCTCAAATGGGTGCATCCGATATCGAGCGCTTGAAAGACATGAAATCTCGTTTAGAAGCTCATGTAATTGGTCAAGATAAAGCCGTAGAAGCTGTATCTAAAGCAATTCGTCGTAACCGCGCAGGCTTTGATGAAGGCAACCGCCCAATTGGGAGCTTCTTATTCGTAGGTCCTACAGGTGTTGGTAAGACAGAATTAGCTAAACAATTAGCTCTAGATATGTTCGGTAACAAAGATGCAATCATTCGTTTGGATATGTCCGAATACAGTGATCGCACAGCCGTATCTAAATTAATTGGTGCTACAGCTGGTTATGTTGGTTACGAAGATAACTCTAACACATTGACTGAACGCGTACGTCGTAATCCTTATTCTATCGTATTATTCGACGAAATCGAAAAAGCAGATCCTCAAGTTATTACATTACTTCTTCAAGTATTGGATGATGGTCGCTTAACAGATGGTCAAGGTAACACAGTAAACTTTAAAAATACCGTTATCATCGCTACATCCAATGCAGGTTTCGGTTATGGTAGTGACAATGATGATGAAAATAAAGTAGATGTAATGGAACGCATTGCTCCATTCTTCCGTCCAGAATTCTTGAACCGTTTCAACGCAGTTATCGAGTTTAATCAATTGAGCAAAGAAGATTTGAAAAAAATTGTAGATTTGATGCTTGATCAAGTGAATAAAACTTTAGCTAAAAAAGACATCACTCTTGATGTAACAGATGCAGCTAAAGAATTGTTGATGGAACAAGGGTATGACAAAACTATGGGCGCTCGTCCATTACGTCGTGTTATCGAATCTGAAATTCGCGATAATGTAACTGACTTCTACTTGGATCACATCGATGCTAAACACTTGCTTGCTGATGTTAAGGATGGGCACATTGTAATCTCTGAAAAAGTAGATTCCGATGATAGTAAAGACCAAGATAAGGATGAGAAATAAACAATAGATGTATAAGTGTCAGAATAATCATTTGACAAATCTGAATAAAGTAGTAATATTAATAGCATAATTATATAGTGAGTATGCAAGGGAGCCTATTATATAGGCTGAGAAAGGGCTGCGAGCACCTGACCTTTATACCTGATCGGGATCATGCCCGCGTAGGAAGCACGCTAATACTTAATACGGGTATCGATCATTTTGTTCGATACCCGTTTTTGCATACCTAACTATATATGTCTTTTATATAGGAGGATGTAAAAATGTTTATGACACAATTGGAATCGGCTGTAGCTGGCGTAGTTACGAAGGAAATGAAAGTAGTCGCGGAAAAAGAACGTATGGATGAAGAGGTGTTACGTTCCCTAGTGGCAGCAGGAAAGGTTGTTATCCCTTGTAACAAGCAGCATACTAGCATTTCGCCTGAGGGAATTGGTAAGCGTTTAAGAACAAAGGTCAATGTTAATTTAGGTACATCGAAAGACGTTACTGATTATGATAGTGAGATTGAAAAGGTTAATCGAGCTATTCGACTTGGAGCAGAGTCGATTATGGACCTTTCCACTCATGGTGACACTCGTATTTTTAGACGTAAATTAATCGAGACATCGCCAGTAATGATTGGTACGGTACCTATCTATGACAGTGTCATCCATCATCAAAAAGATTTGGGCGAATTAACCGCTCAAGACTTCTTGGATACTATCCGATTACACGCACAAGATGGTGTAGATTTTATTACTATTCACAGCGGTATTACAAGAAAAACAATAGATCAAATTAAGAATCATAAACGGATGCTTAATATTGTTAGCCGCGGAGGAAGCTTGGTGTTTGCATGGATGAGCATGACAGGCCATGAAAATCCATTCTATGAATACTTTGATGAAATTTTAAAGATTTGCAAAGAATATGATGTTACTTTGTCTTTAGGTGATGCTTGTCGTCCAGGTTGCTTGGCGGATGCAACTGATGTGTGCCAAATTGAAGAGCTTGTAAGGCTTGGTGAATTGGCAAAACGAGCGAAACAATATGGTGTACAAGCTATGATTGAAGGACCTGGGCATGTACCTTTACATCAAATACAAATGAATATAGAAATACAAGAGTCCTTGTGTGATGGAGCGCCCTTCTATGTGTTGGGGCCGCTCGTAACAGATATTGCTCCTGGCTACGACCATATTACGGCTGCCATTGGTGGTGCTGTAGCGGGTATGCATGGGGCGTCCTTCTTGTGCTATGTTACACCAGCGGAACATTTAGCCTTACCAAATGCAGATGATGTAAAAGATGGAATTATGGCTTTCAAAATAGCGGCGCATGCTGCAGATATTGCTCGTGGTATTTCTAATGCAAGAGATATAGATGACACCATGGCTAAGGCACGTCAAGTCCTCGACTGGGAGGCACAATATGCTTGTGCCCTTGATCCTGAACGGGCTCGTTCTATTCGTGAAAGTAGAGCACCGGAGGAAGACCATAGTGAAACCTGTTCGATGTGTGGCAAGTTTTGTGCTGTACGCAGTATGAATAAAGCTTTACAAGAAGAATATATTGATATTTTATAAGCTTTTTCATATGGGAGGTCATTATGGATTTGATTGTTAATGGAGAACCAAAGCATGTTGTAGGTGAGCAACTTCATTTGGTTCTTGATGAATTAGGCTATTCTGGTAAACACTTTGTAGTTGAGCTTAATGGTGAGGTTATTAGTAAAGAAAAATATACAACCACTAAATTAACGGCTGCTGATATCGTTTGGCAAGCGCATCCCGATTTTATTTGTGCCGTTTCTGAAATAACAGAGTCGGACAATATACAAAATACGGTTTATGAGCTTATGACTGGATATAGTAGAGTCAGATAAAAAATTGAGTTTACATACAAACCACAAGATTAAAATCTTGTGGTTTTTTGGTTATAAAAGAATTTTGTATACATGATAAAAATCATTGCTAACGTATCGATTTGTTTAGTATAATCGTATCATTAAATTCGATATTCTATAGAATTTATAAAATAAATGAAGATGGAGAGGTAATAGTATATGTCTCATTATGTAGATTTAAATAGTGATTTAGGCGAAAGTTTTGGTAACTATACATTAGGCATGGATGGTGAAGTATTAAATCATGTAACAAGTGCTAATATTGCTTGTGGTTGGCACGCTGGAGATCCTCTTATTATGGATGCGACTGTTCGCATATGTAAAGAAAAAGGAGTTGCCGTAGGGGCGCATCCTGGTTATCCAGATTTGATGGGATTTGGTCGTCGTGCGATGGCAGTAAATCCTGCTGAGGCAAAAGCCTATATGATGTACCAACTAGGTGCACTTCAAGCTTTTTGTGATAGTTATGACATTACTTTACAGCATATGAAACTACATGGTGCTTTTTACAATACAGCCTGTGTTACGCCTGTACTAGCCGATGCAATTTTAGATGGTTTACAAGCGGTAAATCCTAATATCTCGGCCATGGTATTGAGTGGTAGCTATATTGCTCAAGAGGCACAGCGACGAGGTATTCCTGTTATACAGGAAGTGTTTGCCGATCGTGGCTATACAGAGGAGGGAACATTGGTCCCTCGTACAGAAGTAGGTGCTTTCATTAAAGACCCGCAAGAGGCTTTAGACCGAGTTCTTATGATGGTTACAAAGGGTAAGGTTATTACTAATACGGGGAAGACCATTGATATTGTGGCTGACTCCGTATGTGTTCATGGTGATAACCCTGAAGCGATAGCTTTCACAAGGTATATTCGGGAGGGGCTCACAAAAGCTGGTGTAATGGTGGCGAATTTTCAACACCGATAAGACTATTAAATACATTAAAATAAATGCTTAATTAATACCAACAGAAAATGCAAATATAAGTATTAAAAGTGAGTATTACATGTAAGTATGAGCTTTAAGCAATAAGTATGGCATAGATTAATTATTATATGTGGAGGTTCCTATGAAACCAATTACAGGTAAAGCGAGTTTCTCTGTCCTATTAGGGGCGGCTTTCTTAATGGCCACGTCTTCCATTGGACCTGGCTTTATGTTACAAACGGCAGCATTTACAAATGAGTTGAAAGCAGACTTTGCATTTGCTATCGTTGTATCCGTTATTTTCTCTATTATTGCACAGCTTAATGTGTGGACGATTATTGGTGTATCCCAAATGCGTGGTCAAGATATTGCGAATAAGGTATTGCCAGGCCTTGGTTATATAGTGGCATTTTTAATTTCCCTTGGTGGATTGGCCTTTAATATCGGTAATATTGGTGGTGCTTCTATGGGCCTCAATATTATATTTGGTATCGACACAACAACAGCGGCCGCTATTAGCGGTATCTTGGGTATCTTACTATTTACATCTAAGAAGATGGGTGGTGTTTTAGATAATACGGCTAAAGTACTCGGTACTGTTATGCTTGTTCTTATCGCCTACGTAGCATTCTCTACGAATCCACCAGTAGGAGAAGCCTTGTCTCATTCTGTGATTCCAGAGCATGTACCTTGGTTAGCAACGATTACACTTATTGGGGGCACTGTAGGTGGTTACATTACATTTTCTGGTGGTCACCGCCTCATTGATGCAGGTATTACAGGTCAAGAGCATTTAAAAGATGTACGTCGTGCAGCAATTATGGGGATGTCTGTAGATGCATTAGTTCGAGTGTTATTGTTCTTAGCCGTTTTAGGTGTAGTATCCATGGGCTTTGTGCTAGATTCTAAAGACCCAGCAGGCTCTGCGTTTCTTCTCGGCGCTGGTGAAATCGGTCATAAATTATTCGGTATAGTGTTTTTCTGTGCTGCGCTAACCTCTGTAGTAGGGGCTGCCTACACATCAGTATCCTTCTTAAAAACATTGTTTAAGATTGTAGAACGAAATGAAAAATTGACTATTATGGCATTTATCTTTATTTCTACATGTATCTTAATCTTTATTGGCAAACCAGTATCTCTATTGATTTTAGCGGGCTCTGTAAATGGTTTGATTTTGCCTGTTACGTTGGCGGTTATGCTCGTTGCTACTCATAAATCCGAAATCGTAGGGGCATACAAACACAATAAACTTTTATATTATACCGGTTGGATTGTAGTGCTTGTAACATCTTATATTGGTGTTACATCTTTAAAAGGTATTGCTAAGTTACTAGGTTAATTAATTATCTGTGAAAGCACCATTACGTTCGGCTTGAATGTGATGGTCCTTTCTAGTTATAGCAGGAGGTACATATGAAACCTACAATTTCATCTGTAGGGGATTGCGCTATCTCTATTGATTTTGGTCAAGTAATCAATCCAAAGATTAATCGACAAATCCGACAAGTTATAGAGCAGATTAAAGTCTTACAGCTAGATGGAATTATTGAACTTGTTCCTACATACTGTGCATTGCTTGTTCAATATGATGCAATGGTATATACGTATTCAGATATTTGTGAAATTCTTGAACCCACATTGCAAGAATCGGTAATGGATAGCGCAAATGAACTCGTTACGATTGTTGAAATACCCACCGTATATGGTGGTGAGTTTGGTCCAGACTTAGGCTTTGTAGCCTCTCACAATCATATAAGTGAAGATGAGGTCGTATCCATTCATAGTGGTACAGATTATTTAGTTTATATGCTAGGCTTTATTCCTGGATTTACCTATTTAGGTGGCATGGATCCACGCATTGCAACGCCGCGGTTGTCTTCACCAAGAACTTTGATTCCTGCCGGCTCTGTAGGTATTGCAGGAGAACAGACTGGCACATATCCATCAGATTCTCCAGGGGGATGGCAGATCATTGGGTGCACACCTGTGACTATGTATGATATGTCTAAAAAACAAGCTGCATTATTAAGAGCAGGGGACTACGTTCGTTATGTGCCCATCGATGATACTGAATTTTATCGCATCAAATCCTTAGGTTCAGCTTATGCTCCTGTTGTACATGAAGTAGAGGTAGGTGATTTGCGTGGCTTTAAATAGTTTTAAGAAAGCTTCAATCCACGTAGATGGACCAGGGATGTATACAACGATTCAAGATGCAGGACGAGTCGGCTATCAACAATATGGTATGCCTGTAGCGGGGCCTATGGATAGTGAAAGCTATCTATTGGGGCAGGCTTTAGTAGGAAACAAGGAGCCTTTAGGTGCTTTAGAATGCACCGTGCTACCGCCTACACTAACGGTTCAAGGTACATGTATTGTTGCTTTTACAGGGGCTGATATGCATCCCACTATTAATAATATAGTCGTGCCTCGATACATACCTTTTATATGTCACGAAGGAGATATTATTTCTGGTAGCTTTAGCCAATGTGGCGTGCGTATGTATATTGCTTTCTCAGGCGGTATTGATGTTCCTGCTATTAATGGTAGCGTATCCACTCATACAAAGGCTAAGATAGGTGGCCTTGAGGGGAGACCGTTACAAACAGGTGATCAGTTTGGCATTAATGCATTTACTAGAGACGAAGTGAATGTGTGCGACTTCTATGATGGTCATAACTTATTCAATATCGCCTTATATAACCGCGGCGGCCGTGAGTGTCACGAACCTTTGCGTGTAGTACTAGGGGAGCAAGCAAAGTATTTTACAGAGAAAGGAATCAAGACCTTTGGTAGTAAAATATATACATTGACTGTACAATGTGATCGTATGGGCTTTCGCTTGGATGGCCCTGTTATAGAGCATATAGATGGTGCGGATATTATCTCCGATGGCGCTGTATTTGGTTCTATCCAAGTTCCTTCTGATGGAAACCCTATAGTACTCATGGCAGATCGGCAAACAACAGGTGGCTATACAAAGATTGGTACTGTGATTACGGCAGATTTACCTAGGTTAAGCCAATTACCAGTGGGGGATGGAATTCATTTTGATATCATATCTGTCGAAGAAGCACAAGCGATATATCGTACATATATGAAACGCTTACATAAGCGCATACAATTAGCACACGAACAAAGTGTATATGCCTTTAATGTAACTTAATTGGTTTTCCCTATTTAATTATATAAACTAGCAATAAAGCTATCTTGTAGATTGTTATTTCTATGAGATAGCTTTTTGTTATGTAATGTAAGATGAATTGATGAGGTGGAGGGAAAATATAATCTTATAAAACAAGTTTAAAATAATGATTATGAATTTATATTCATTTTATCTCTTCTTTATGGTATAAAATAAGCCCGTATTTTATATAAATTTGTGATATGAATCACTATAAAATGCATTAATGCTGCATTTGTGCGCTATGTAGAATTATGAATAAAAAATGAAAAAGCTTGATAGTGTATTAAAGGTTTTGATATACTTATAATATTGAAAATTTTGGAATTCTCGTATGACTTACATATGATAAAACATCGAGGGAGCATTAATATTACTATAGTTTATAGGAGAAAGTATGAATAAGATTTTTAAAGTGGTTTGGAGCAAATCAAAAAACTGCTACGTAGTAGTATCTGAGTTCGCTAAGAATAATAGTGGCAAAAAGAAAATTGTTGTAGCAGCAATTTTGGCTGCATTAGCAATGACTAATGCTAGCATCTCTATGGCGGCAAATACTTTGCCTACAAATATGCATGCAACAGCAGTAGGCTTGGGGGCTGGTGCTTCTGTTACTGGTGATAAAGCTGTAGGTTTCGGTCAAAATGTAGCAGCTGCAGGTGGATATTCTATTGCAATAGGGGCTAATTCTAGTACCAGTGTTAACAGTCCACAAGGAATCGCTATTGGTGGTGGTAATACTGCTAATGAAGGTGCAAGAGTAATTGGGGAGCAAGCAATTGCCATTGGGGGAAATACAATAGCTCAAGGTAACTCTTCTATTGTTATTGGTGGCGATGATGTAGTTAAAGCCGATGGTGTAAAAGTTATTTACACTACGAATAATGGTGAGAATAAAACTGGGGATTTGCGTAGTGCGGTTCAAAGCTTAACAGGATTTGATATGAGAAACCCACTATATACATCGGCAACGGCTGGTGAATCTGGTATCACATTAGGCATGAAAGGTCAGTCAGGCAATGTGGGCATTGCCATTGGTACAGGTGCAAATGCGAAGGATCGTTTATCAGGAACTTCTAGTGGGGCTTCTGGTCAAGCCAATAATGATGTAACAAATGCTATTGCTATTGGCACAGGGGCTAGGGCAAATCGTGATAATGCTATTGCCATCGGTGGTGGTTCTAACACTGATGTAGGCGGTACAAAACAATCTAGCTATACTTTGCCAAATAACGTTGTTGCTTCCTGGGCTGGTGGTGATAAAACATTGCCAGGTGACGTTGTATCTTTTGGTTCTAAAGGGTATGAACGTCAGTTGAAACATGTGGCTCCTGGTGAAGTAAGTGCTACTTCCACAGATGCAATTAATGGCTCTCAACTTAGCGCTATTGTAGACCAAATCGCTTATAAATATATATCTATAAAATCTTCTGATGTTGCTAATAAAGATAATACTGGTGCTACGGCCGATAATTCTATTGCTATTGGCCCAAATGCCGCAACAGACGCATCTGCAAGTCGTTCTGTGGCTGTTGGTGATGGCGCCAGAGGTAAAGTAGTAGATGGTGTAGCTGTTGGCTCAAAATCTATAGCTGATATTGCTTCAGGTGTAGCGGGCTATAATGTTAATACTAGTCGTACAGATATATATGCTGGTTTAAGTGGTGCTGCCCTAACGTCTAAATTAGGTGGTGTTGCTGTTGGTACGACAAACCAAACACGTCAAATTAACTATGTTGCTGCAGGTACTGCTGATACAGATGCAGTAAACGTGGCACAGTTAAAGAGTGTTAATCTAGCTTTTACAGGTGATACTGGTACAGGCGATGTGAACCTTGCTAATAGTAAATTGGCTGTAAATGGTGATAATACATACATTAGCACTACAGCTAATGGTAAGAAAATTACAGTTTCTGGTAAAAAGCAAGACATTACTGTAGCAAATGGTAGCGCTACAGCCTCGGCAGGTATGGCGGATTCTGCTAACGTAGCTAATGCGATTAATCAAGCAATTGATCAAAATAAATATGGTTGGAATCTTTCTGCTAATGGTGAAGCTACACCAGTAGCAGTTGAAAAAGGTAATACAGTAGATTTTTCTGGTGACGATAATGTTGCGGTTGCTAGAAATGATAAGAAAATCTCTGTAGCTTTGAAAAAAGATCTTTCTAAATTAAACAGTGCTTCTTTCAATAATGCTAGCGGTAATGAAACTGTAAAAATTGATGGTGATAAAGGTATTAATGCTGGCAATTTGAAAGTTGCCAATGTAGCAGATGGTGTTGCTGATAAAGATGCTGTCAATGTATCCCAATTGAAAAAAGTTGACGATAAAGCTGAAGCTAACAAAACTGCTATTGATACAAATAAAACTGCAATTGCTAAAAATGCAGGCGATATTGCAACAAACAAAACAGATATTGCTACCAATAAGGACAGTATTGCTGCGAATACGCAAAAAATTGCTGACAATAAAACTACAATAGATAAAAATACTGGTGAAATTGCTACAAATAAAGGGGATATTGCTTCTAATAAAGCTAATATTGCTCAAAATACTGCTGCTATTGCCCGTAAGATTTCTTTAGGTGGTAACTCTGGTTCTACCGATGAAAAATCCTTGAACACAGGTGATGTGAAATTCAATGTGAAAGGTGAAAATGGTCTTACTACGGTTGCTAATGGCGACGATGTGACTGTTAAACTCGATGATGTAACTAAAAATAAACTCGACAATGCAGCTGATCGAGACTTGAGCAATTTGACTCCTAATGGTAAACAACAAGTTAAGGACTTAGCAGCTTGGAATGTAGTCGCTAATAATGAGACGGCTGAAAAGGTTGAAGGTAATAACACTGTTAAGTTTATTGATGGTGATAACATTTCTATTACTCAAAATGGTAAGGACTTCACCATTTCTACTAAGAAAGATGTAACTTTTGATACGGTAACAGCTACTCAAACGATTACAGCGCCAAAGGTTAAAGCGACAACTGGGGTTGAAACTCCTCAAGTAACAGGTTTGACTAACACTGCATGGACTCTAGGCCAAACACAACCTGTATCTGGTCGTGCAGCTACAGAAGACCAATTGAAATACGTTGATGATCAAGTAGCAGAAAATAAAGCCAACATTGCTGATAATACAGATAAGATTGGCAAAAATGCTGATGCTATTGCTACTAATAAAGATAATATTGCAGATAATAAGCAAAAAATAGCTGATAATAAAACAGCAATCACTAAAAATACTGACGACATTGCTACCAATAGACAAAATATCGCTGATAACAAAGCGGCCATCATTAAAAATACTAGTGATATTGCAACTAATAAGGATAACATCGCAACCAATAAAGCTAACATCGACAAAAACACGACAGCTATTGGCCGTAAGATTTCTTTAGGTGGTAACTCTGGATCTACCGATGAAAAATCATTGAGCACAGGTGATGTGAAATTCAATGTGAAAGGGGAAAATGGACTTACAACGGTTGCTAATGGCGATGATGTAACTGTTAAACTTGATGATACGACTAAAGGCAAAATCGATAATGCTGCTGATCAAGACTTGGGCAACTTGACGCCTACTGGCAAGAAACAAGTTAAAGATTTAGCAGCATGGAATGTAGTCGCTAATAATGAAACGGCTGAAAAAGTTGAAGGTGGTAACACTGTTAAGTTTATCGATGGTGATAACATTTCCATTACTCAAAATGGTAAAAATTTCACCGTTTCCACTAAGAAAGATGTAACCTTTGATACGGTAACCGCTAACCAAACCATTACAGCGCCAAAGGTTAAAGCGACAACTGGGGTTGAAGCTCCTCAAGTAACAGGTTTGACTAACACTGCATGGACTCTAGGCCAAACACAACCTGTATCTGGTCGTGCAGCTACAGAAGACCAATTGAAATACGTTGATGATCAAGTAGCAGAAAACAAAGCCAATATCGCTGATAATACAGATAAGATTGGCAAAAATTCTGATGCCATTGCAGATAACAAGCAAAAAATAGCTGACAATAAAGCTGCAATTGATAAAAATGCAGTAGATATTGCCACTAACAAAGACAATATTGCTGCGAACAAAACAGATATTGCTACTAATAAGGATAACATTGCAGATAACAAGCAAAAAATAGCTGATAATAAAACTGCAATTGATAAGAATACTGGTGACATTGCTACAAACAAAGCTGACATTTCAACTAACAAAGATAACATCGCAATCAATAAAGCTAACATTGACAAAAACACGACAGCTATTGGCCGTAAGATTTCTTTAGGTGGTAACTCTGGTTCGACTGATGAAAAATCGTTGAGCACAGGTGATGTGAAATTCAATGTGAAAGGTGAAAATGGTCTTACGACTGTTGCTAATGGCGACGATGTGACAGTTAAACTCGATGATACGACTAAAGGTAAAATCGAGAATGCAGCGGACCAAGACTTGAGCAATTTGACTCCTGACGGTAAGCAACAGATTAAGAACTTAGCAGCTTGGAATGTAGTCGCTAATAATGAAACGGCTGAAAAGGTTGAAGGTGGTAACACTGTTAAGTTTATTGATGGTGATAACATTTCCATTACTCAAAATGGTAAGGACTTCACCATTTCTACTAAGAAAGATGTAACTTTTGATACGGTAACAGCTACTCAAACGATTACAGCGCCAAAGGTTAAAGCGACAACTGGGGTTGAAACTCCTCAAGTAACAGGTTTGACTAACACTGCATGGACTCTAGGCCAAACACAACCTGTATCTGGTCGTGCAGCTACAGAAGACCAATTGAAATACGTTGATGATCAAGTATCAGAAAATAAAGCCAAGATTGCTGACAATACAGATAAGATTGGTAAAAATGCAGAGGCTATTGCGGATAACAAACAAAAAATAGCGGATAATAAAGCTGCAATTGATAAAAATGCAGTAGATATTGCTACTAACAAAGATAATATCGCAACTAATAAAGCCGATATAGCAACTAATAAAGATAATATTGCGACGAATAAACAAAATATTGCAGATAACAAAGCGGCCATCACTAAAAATGCTGGCGATATCGCAGCCAATAAAGCTAATATTGATAAAAATACAGAAGCTATTGGTCGTAAGATTTCCTTAGGTGGTAATACTGGTTCAACCGATGAGAAATCCTTAAGTACAGGCGATGTGAAATTCAATATTAAAGGGCAAAATGGTATTGTTACTGAAGCTAATGGAGACGATGTAACTGTCAAATTAGATGATGCTACGGCTAATAAAATCAATAATGCAGCAAATACGGATTTGAGCAACTTAACAGATGCTGGTAAACAACAAGTTAAAGATTTATCCGCATGGAACGTAGTAGCTAATGGTAATACTGCTGAAAAAGTTGAAGGTGGCAATACAGTTAAGTTTATCGATGGTGATAACATTTCCATTACTCAAAATGGTAAAGATTTCACAATTGCTACTAAACAAGACGTAACTTTCAATACTGTAAAAGCAAATCAAACTATTACAGCACCAAAAGTGAAAGCTACAGAAGGTGTAGAAACACCTCAAGTAACGGGTTTGACTAACACTGCATGGACTCCGGGTCAAACACAGCCTGTCTCTGGACGTGCCGCCACAGAAGATCAATTGAAACATGTTGATGATCAAGTAGCAGAAAACAAAGCCAACATTGCTGATAATACAGATAAGATTGGTAAAAATGCTGATGCCATTGCGGATAACAAGCAAAAAATAGCTAATAATAAAGCTGCAATTGATAGAAATGCTGCTGATATTGCAACTAATAAGGATAACATCGCAACCAATAAAGCTAATATCGACAAAAACACGACAGCTATTGCTCGCAAGATTTCTTTAGGTGGTAACTCTGGTTCTACCGATGAAAAATCGTTGAGCACAGGTGATGTGAAATTTAATGTGAAAGGTGAAAATGGCCTTACTACGGTTGCTAATGGCGACGATGTAACTGTTAAACTCGATGATGCAACTAAAGGCAAAATTGATAATGCTGCAAATCAAGACTTGAGCAACTTGACAGATGCTGGTAAACAACAAGTTAAAGATATATCTGCATGGAAGGTAACAGCTGCAGGAGGTACTGTTGAAAAAGTACAAGGTAGTGATACCGTAAAATTCCAAGCTGGTGATAATCTTGTAGTTAACCAAGATAGAACTACTTTCACATATGGCTTGGCTAAAGACTTAAAAGGCCTAAACAGTGTTATTGTAGGTGATGAAAACGGTGTATCTACTAAAATCACTCCTGCAGGTACAACTGTGAAAGATGCAGCTGGCAACTCTACTACAATTAATGGGGGTGGTATGACTATTACTCCTGCAGATACAGCAGCTAGCCCTGTATCACTTACTGTAGACGGCTTAAATAATGGTGGCAACAAAATTCATGGAGTAGCGCCTGGCACAGCTGATACTGATGCAGTAAATGTTAGCCAATTGAAAGCATCTAATGCTGGTTTACAAGAAGCTGTTAACCGTGTTGGTACTGAAACACAACGTGTTGGTGCTCATGCAGCAGCTATGGCAGCGTTGAAACCAATTCAATATGATCCATTGGAACCAACACAAATTATGGCTGGTATTGGTAACTACCGTGGTGAAACTGCGGGTGCCATCGGTATTGCTCACTACCGAACTGAAGATACTATGTTCAACGTAGGTGTTTCACTTGGTACTAGCCATAACATGGTAAATGCAGGTGTAACGCATAAATTTGGTGGTAGTCGTGAAAGAAAAGACGCTATTCCAGAACGCTATAAGGCGGGGCCTATTAGCTCTGTTTATGTAATGCAAGATGAAGTATCTAGTCTCAAAAAAGAAAATAGTAATCAAAAAACGGTTATTGCTAATCAAGCAGCGCGTCTAAATACATTAGAAGCTGAAAATGAACGTCAACGTCAAGAATTGGCTGAAACTAAACAAGGCTTAGATGACTTGCGTGCCGTAGTAAATCAATTATTAGCTTCTAAAGGTTAAGAGTTGAGAACTAATTTTGATAATAGTCTAAGATAGTTATTTCTCTGTAAAACTAAAGAACCTCTTATACATTGTTGTACTTGATAGGGTATATACATTTCGTATAAGAGGTTCTTTTGCTATTTTGATATGTATTCTTATTTAAAATGCATAACATATGAATGACTTCTCATATGTTGTGTGATATAATACAGTGGAAATAAGAGGTAAAGTGATACCTCTATTATGTATGATCTTGCATGAATAGGAGATAGGATGTTAGACCGTATACAACGATGGCTTTCAATAGACACCATGTTGCCTGTTGCAGAACGATTAGGAGCTGTAGGAACTACAAAGCAGCTATATGGTAATTATTTAAAAATAGCTTGGCCAGCTACATTACAAGGCTTGATGTTACAATTTATGACTGCCATTGATTTGGCGATGGTTGGTGCCTTAGGTGCGTCAGCTCTTGCTTCGGTAGGCATTATGGGTCAACCTGAGATGGTAATGCTCATCTTTTGTCGAGCCTTATCCATTGCTGTGACAGCAATTATAGCTCGTCGTCATGGTGAAGGCGATGTAGATGGTATGAATGCCGTACTCAAGCAATCTATTTTATTGAATTTTTTAATTTATGTACCGTTATTATTGATATGTTTCTTGAACTTAGAGCATATTCTACGTTTTACGGGTGCTGAAGATGGCTATATTGAAACAGCCGTTTGGTATGGTCGTTTCATAGTTATTAGCTTAATATTTCAGTCCTTTAGCCAAATCGTAGGGGCTGCACTCATTGGATATGGTAACACTAAAGTTATTTTTAAATCTAATGTAGTAGGGAATATTTTGAATACGATAATGAATTTCTTCTTGATTTATGGTATTGGTTTCTTCCCTGAACTTGGCGTTATGGGGGCAGGTGTATCCACTATGATCAGTAGTGCTATTATTGCATTATTGTTGTTGCGTACGATTTCACAACATACTTCTACTGGATTAACATTGCGCCATCCGTCGAAATGGACTTTTGAAAGGCCCGTATTACATACAATGTTTCATGTCGGTGGCAGTTCTTTAGGAGAACAGTTCTTTGAGCGATTCGGTATGTATACATACACTATGATTGTTGCTTCCTTAGGTGCGGTACCTTTAGCAGCACATTACGTATGTATGAATTTAATGGATATATTTTACTATTTTGCGATGGGTCTTGGATTTGCAGGTGCATCTCATACTGGGCAAAGTCTGGGACACAAACGACCAGATATTGCACGTACTTATGGTAAAATTGGTGCTCGTATTGGTTTAGTCGTGGGCCTTGTAAGTGCATTAATCTTTATTGGTCCTGGTGATTTTTTAGTACAGTTATATACTCGTGAAAGTGATGTTGTCACACTTTCAGCCACTTTGATGGGCATTATGGCTATCGCTGCATTCCCTCAAGCATTACAGCAAGTGTATTCCGGTGTGTTGAAAGGGGCAGGAGATACATATTACATCATGAAATATTCTCTTGTAAGCGTAGCAATCATTCGTCCTATTATTACTTATTTATTGTGCATTACACTAGGTTTAGGACTTTTTGGGGCATGGTTATCTTTGTGCTTCGATCAGTCTCTAAGATTATGTTGTTCTTATTTGAGATTTATTCGAGGAACATGGCAACATAAGGTTGTTTAATGAGATGTAAATTCTTTTTCACATTGAAAGTTTTAGAAGGATTCATGAAAAAGAAGTGAATAAACTCTTGTCTATTAAAAATTTTTGATGTACAATACGTAATGTGAAAAAAATGACACATTGGGGAATGTGTTATCTGACCAGAAACTTCTGATTTCACGTATATATGTAAGGGATATACATATGAAATGATAAAAGCTTCCTTAGTGCATAAGGGAGCTTTTATTCGTTCAATTATAGTTAGATCTATTAGTATATATAATAATGATTTTGATGAACTTATAAGACCAGTAATTTTATTATTGTTAGAGAATCTTAAAAAAGATAAATAGTATTATAATTACGGGAATGTAATATGTGTAGAGAATCGCAGTAATTAGGCAATAGAGAGGGTTTAAATATTTATATTTATAATATTTATCGATAGATATAACTAAAAATTCATCAAATATTCATGAAGAATGTTGAATTATATTGAAAAAATGTGTAAAATATAAGCATATTATTACCAAAGCCTAAGTATTATAAGGGCTGTTTTTGGAGGGAATTATAATGAATAAAAAATTATTAGCTTTATTGGCAGTTGCTGCTGTAGGTGTGTCCGTAGCAGGTGCAACTCCTCAAACTCAATTCAATAAAGGTGAGTTTCAAGTTGATCTTGGTGCGTCTGATTCTAAAGCAAAAACTAAAGCTTGGACTTCTGATGCAAAATGGAACTTTGATGGTGGTGTAACATACGCTTTCACAGATAAAACAGCGTTGCAATACCAATACCATGGTTTGAACGATAAATATAACGGTATGAGCTATAGTGACAGAATGCAAGAAGTTAATTTGGTTCAATCCTTGAACAAAAATTTCGCAGTATATGGCGGTTATGCTCACATTTCTGGTGATGCATTCCCTAAAGCAAATAATATTGCTCAATTAGGTGTAATTGGTAAAGCTAACCTTGGCTCCAAAGTAGACGTTTATGGTAAAGCGGGTGTAGGGACTAAGAGAACTACTACTTGGGAAGCAGGTTTAGGTTATAAAGTTAACCAAGACTGGGATATTAATGCAGGGTATCGTTATATCAATACTAAACGTGATGATAAGTCCAATATTTCCTTCCAAGGTCCAGTAGTTGGATTATCTTACCGTTTTGGCGGTCACAAATCCGTAGCTCCTGTATACACTCCAGCGCCAGCTCCTGTATACACTCCGGCTCCAGCTCCTACTGTAGAAGCGCCTGCATATAAAACTCCTAAATTGGATTACTATGTACAATCTATCTACTTTGACTCCGACCAAGATGTTGCTCGTGCAGACCAATATCCAAACTTAACAGCTGCTGTAAATGCTGCTAACCAATATTCTCAAGACCAAGTTAAATTGATGGGTAACGCTGATACTGATGCAAATCCTCAATACAACATTGCTTTGTCTGAACGCCGCGTACAACATGTGGCTCAATATTTAGTTAACCATGGTGTATCTGCCGATCGTCTTATCGGTATTGCTAATGGTGATGTTAAACCAGTTGCAACTAACTCTACAGCAGCAGGTAAAGCTGAAAACCGTCGTGTAGACGTTTATATTCATCGCTAATCTCTAGACTAATCTAGATTAGGCCTACAATAAGTCCACCTTCAATCATGCTCTCTTGTTTATCGAGAATTCGAGCATGCGATAAGGTGGACTTTTGTGTTATACTAAAATTGCATACAATCCTAGGTCATACAATGTTCATTATGCTTTGGTAATGTATGCGATGTGAGAATCGTATAGTTATATAGGTGTAGCTTATTAATAGTGTTATGTGAAGTAGGTTATTATGAAAGAATTCAAATATTACAAACAGCTCATAGGAGCTATTATACTAGCGGGCATTATGATTATGATGGCACTACGTATAAGTGATATTGCTAGTGGTCTTGACGCTATCTTTACGGCTTTTGTTCCGCTCATTGTGGGTGCTTGTATTGCTTTCGTATTGGATATTCTAGTCGTTCGTTATGAACGATGGCTATGGCCTAAGTGTGACTCTGGATGGAAGTATAAAATACGTCGCCCGTTGAGTCTTTTGCTATCCTTTGTAACAATTAGTGTTATTGTGTATTTTATTGCTCGGATGGCTTTACCTCAATTGATTCATTCTATGTCGATTATTGTAGCTGCATCACCGCAATTGTATACGGATTTCCAAACATGGATGCAACATATTACAGAAACCATTCCAATGGCGTCGAATCAAACGATTATAGATGCCCTAAGTGGAGAGAATATTGCTAAATATACTCGTGAATGGGGGACAAAAGGTGGCACATATATTGTAAATGCAATGGGCACCGTATTGTCTTGGACTTTGAACATAGGTCTTGGCTTAATTTTTGCTGTTTATATGTTGCTTGATAAGGAACGCCTTATGTTACAAGGTAAACGTATATTAAAGGCTTATGCATCAGATGAGTGGGTAAGTCGAGTTAGTTATGTAACTCGTGTAGCAGTTCAAACATTCAGTAATTTTTTTGTAGGTCAGTTTATAGATGCCTTGGTTCTAGGCGTGATGGTAGGTATTACTTTATGGCTATTTAATATTGAATATGCTACAACGATTGCCTGTGTAATTGGTCTAACTGGTTTGATTCCACTATTAGGTATTTATGTTGGTGGTATCATTGGAGCCGTTATGCTACTTACTGTTAGCCCTATGGATGCTCTTATCTATGTAATTATTCTGGAGATACTACATCAAATTGAAAGTAACTTTATTTATCCTAAAATTGTAGGTAACTCTGTTGGATTACCAGGTTTGTGGGTATTTGCTGCTGTTATCGTAGGCGGTAGTTTGATGGGGGTTACTGGTATGTTGATCGGTGTACCTTTAGTGGCTACATGCTATAAATTGATTATGACTGATGTAGATGGACGACTTGCATCTAATGAAGGTTTATAGTATATTGTCTAAATGATATGACTATTTACATATTTTTCGTGTTGCTGAATATAGCATGAACTTATAGAAATTCTAGTGTACTAATAGTTTGATTAATAGAAACATGATATCTAGTAGGAGGATTATAATGAATAAAAAGTTGATTTCTATGGCATTAACGGGGGTATTAGCAGTGGGCATGTTATCCGTTGCTACACCAAGTGTGGCAGATGCACGCAAAACAAAGCCTGAAACAAGTACGGATATTTCTGTAAAACGTGCACCTGGCGAGTCCATAGTTATGACTATGAGCCAAATTGGAACTATTTTCCAAAATCGCTATCCTAATGCGGCGCTTCATTCTGTAGAGCTCAACTCTAATGACTTGAACTATGGTTATAAAGTAGTTGGTTATAGTAAGTATCATCAGTACAAGATGAAAATTGATGTAATCACTGGTAATGCTTCTGATATGGAAGAGGGGGGCAAACCTAAGAAAGTTATTGGTGAGATTTTCAATAAAGATAAAGTTATTGAATCAACGCAAGCAGAACGTGTTGCAAAACAACAACTTGGAAATGATGCTGTTATGAAGGGCTGGAAAATTGAAGCTCATAATGGTAAAGTTTTATACTATGTGACTATGCATCAAGATGGTAAAAAAGTAGTTGTTACAGTAGATGCTGAGACAGGTGCTTATGTAGAACAATCTAAATCCTATAAATTACCACCTGAGCCAGATCAAGGCTTCGATGGTCGTAAAACAAATCTCGTTTGGGGTTCTGATATAGATATGGGCCGCTAACCTATCTATTGATGATTAATAAGAAAAGAGCCGAAGGCAATGCCTTTGGCTCTTTTTTGCGATTCCGATACTATAAAATATCGGTTGATAGTGCTCTTATGTTAGAATATTTTTTTTACAATAGATATGTTTGCAACAAAAGGACTGCGCCTAGGTTTAGTCCTTTTATTATTTATAACTATAGTTGTATTACCAACGATTTTCGTAGTACACTTGTGTCCACATGATAACCTCGACGAGGGATGGATGTGGGCTCATAGTTTCGCCTACAGTGATAACGGATCTAGGGTCCATTTCACGAGTAATACCTTTTTCACGTAAACGTTTAGTGCGTTCAGAAGCAATTTCTTCGTTGATTGCTGTCAACGGAGTTACACCACTATTCATAAGGTTCACATAAGGCTGGAAGAGGATAGAGGCTTGAGGACCTACGACATGCATACCAAGGATATGGTTGGTGTCTTTATCTACCACAATTTTTACAAATCCATCGTTTATATCTCCAGGGTTGATACCCATTGCATAGCCTTTTGCAGTGGAGGAGTAGAAGTTCTTCCCAACTCCTACATTGTAACCCGCTTTGATAGCTTCAGCCTCTGTGAGACCTACACTACCAACTTCAGGATAGGAGAAAGTAACTTTTGGTAATGTATCATACCTTGCCCAACGGTAATCATCTTCACTTGTTGCATAGAAGAGATTGTGAGCAATGATATCTGCTTCGTAGTTTGCACGGTGACGAAATGCCGGCTCCCCATTGACATCACCTAAAGCGTAGATACCATCAACGGATGTTTCTAAAAATTCGTTAGTTTTGATCCAGCCTTTAGGCCGTGTTTCAATACCAGTATTTTCTAGGTGAAGTTCTTCCACAGCTGGATGGATACCTGCAGCTACAAGGATTTCTTCAACTTTAGTTTCTGTAATTTCGCCAGTAGTACGATCTTTAGTAACTACTACTTTAAGGCCATCCTCTTGGCGGATTTCAACAGTGTCTTGGTTTAGAAGTACGTTAATACCACGTTCTCTGTAGTTGTTAAGCAAGTGTTCCGATATATCTGCATCTTCTTTAGGAACTAAACGTACATTATGTTGTAGAATTGTTACTTTTGTACCAGCGGAATCAAATACATGAGCGAACTCAACACCAATCGGACCCGCACCAAGTACAGCAAGGGATTTATATGGCTGTTTAGGGAATTTATCACCAAAGAGACTTTCACTAGTAAGGAACCCTGATTCTTGAAGACCTGGTACATTAGGTACATTACTATAGCCACCAGTACCAAGGATAATTGTAGGCGCTGTAATTTCTACAATGCCAGACCCATCGTTAAGATGGATGTTCATCACTTTATCAGATACAAAGCTTGCTGCACCACGATACACATCTACGTTGTCATAGGCATTGTAATAATCATAGATGCCTGCAGATTCGTCAATTTTATGCCAAGTACGCTTGGACACAGTATGCCAGTCCATAGTAGCAGGTCCAACGTTAACGCCAATTTTTTTGAATTCTTTTGTTTCTTGAATTGCATTAGCTGCTGTAACCATAACTTTTGTAGGAATACAACCGCGAGTTAGACATGTACCACCAAATTTACCTTTTTCTATGACTGCCACTTTAAGGCCTTTTTTGAGCGCAGCATCAGCTACGATGGTTGCGCCGCCTGTACCAACTACAATAATATCGTATTGTTTCATGTTGATTCCTTCCTATATATCTACTAATAGTTATTATCATTAACTATATTATACCACTACATTGAAGAAAATCAATATAGTTTGTTAGTGATTGGTGAAAGTTTATATTTAGTTTATCCAAATACATAATATTATTTCCAGAAAATTAAGAGGCGCGGATATATGTAACTTTCACAAAGTCCTATAAAAGAATGTACAATTAGTTTACAAAAAAAAGACGGTCCCAAAGGACCGTCTAAAAAAATTTTAGTTCCAATCTTGATGATAACCGCGTTTTGCATAATCAGCAGTAGCAGTGAAGAGGATATCTGTGCTAGAGTTAAGTGCAGTTTCCGTGGAATCTTGTAATACCCCGATAATAAAGCCTACGCCTACAACTTGCATTGCTACATCATTGGATATACCGAATAGGGAACAAGCCAATGGAATGAGTAACAAGGAACCGCCTGCAACACCGGAAGCCCCACATGCACCTATAGTGGCAATAACAGATAATAGGATTGCGGTAGGAATATCTACAACGATACCTAATGTATGCGCCGCAGCTAATGTCATGATTGTGATTGTAATTGCTGCACCACCCATATTGATTGTAGCTCCTAATGGAATGGATACGGAATACATATCTGGATTAAGTTTCAATCGTTTGGCTAAATCAAGGTTTACGGGAATGTTTGCAGCAGAACTACGTGTAAAGAACGCATAGATTGCAGATTCTCGTAAGCATTTGAATACCAATGGGTATGGATTACGACGAAGGTAAATAAAGGATAAAATTGGATTGATTACTAGTGCTACAAAGATCATAGAACCAAGTAATAATACGAGTAATTGAAAGTACCCAATCAAGGCTTCGATGCCGTTAGTAGCAATGGATTCTGCTACAAGGCCCATAATACCAAGAGGGGCGAATCGAATGATCCAACCTACTACAGTAGTAATAGCTTGTGCAATGGACTCCATAACTTCCTTCGTATTCATCGGTGCATGGCGTAAAGCACCACCAATGATAAGTGCCCAACCTAAAATACCGATGTAGTTAGCAGTCATTAATGCTTTTACAGGATTATCAACTACATTTTTTAGTAATGTTGTCATAACCTCTACGATACCTTGAGGTGGTGCGGCATCGGCTGCACCTGCTGCTAGGTGTAATGTAGTAGGGAAAAAGAAACTTACGATTACTGCTAAAGCCGCAGATAGGAATGTACCTAGTAAATATAAGGTTATAACAGAGCCCATACCTGTTTTTTGTCCAGAGCGATGTTTACTAATCGCAGCAATTACTAAGAAAAATACGAGGATAGGGGCGATACCTTTTAGCGCTCCAACGAAGAGGACTCCTAATAAAGCAAGTTCATTGGCCACATCGGGCACATAAAGAGCAGTTAAAATACCAATAATCAAACCTATGATAATTTGTTGGATTAGACTGACTCTATTGATTGATTTTACAAATCGATTCATAGTACACTCCAATACTTATATAAAAACAAATAAAATCCCATGATAAAGTATCCTTTCAACATGGACATATGTCATTATACAACGAACATGAAATGGTGGCAATAGATATTATAATCGATAGTCGTATATATTTATTATGAATATAGGTAAAAAATAGATATGTGTGTTTAGTTTTATATTATGTAGCGGAAAATACTAAATACCAGTGTTTTTAGTAGGTATGTATATATTACATAGTCATTATATAGAGTATATATATTAGGATTCTTTTTAGCGTTCCTATAGTGTGGTATACTATGCCATATATAATTCTTGAACATAGTTCTTGATTTGTGAAAGGTCCATAATGAATACTAAAGAATTTAAAACGTATGCAGATAAAGAGAAATTTGTACAAGGCGTTTTTTCTAATATTGCAAAAAACTATGACTTAATGAATACGGTGTTAAGCTTTGGACAAGATTATTTTTGGCGTAAATTCTCTGTAAAAGCGATGAATATCGGTCCTCACCAATATGTACTTGATGTGGCATGTGGCACTTGTGTATTTACGAAGGAAGCATTACGTCAAGAGCCCACTTTGAAGGTAGAGGCATTAGACTTTAATAGTGAAATGCTAAATCAAGGTCGTGTTCGTATTGAGGCTGCTGGTTTACTTAATCAAGTAAATTTAGTACAAGGTGATGCCATGGCCTTACCATATGAGGATAATACATTTGATGCTGCAATGAGTGGCTTTGCAATGCGAAATGTTCCAGATATTAAGCAGGTATTGTCTGAAATGCAACGCGTGGTAAAACCAGGGGGGAAGGTTGTGGTGTTAGAACTTGCAAAACCAAGTATGTTTGGGTTTAAACAGTTATATAACTTCTATTTTTCATATATATTGCCTATTATAGGAAAATTGAGCAAAGATAACTCTTCCTATGCATGGCTTCCAGAATCTTTACGTAGATACCCGCATCAAAGTGAGATTTTAGAAATCTGGAAATCTCTTGGATATGAAAATGCCACCTATCATGAATTGACAGGCGGCATTGTAGCTGTACACGAAGGTGTGGTACCGGAAAATTCTATTGTAGATAATAAGTGATGTTAGCGTCTTGTGAAACTATTAAAGAGCCTTTTTCTACAGGCGTAGTAGTTTCGAGAGCTGCTTTTAGCATTACTGGGTTACGATAGTAACCAGAGTCCATTGTGCTAGTTTCAGTTGTGCTAATGGAAACAGTTTTTACTGGTCCCAATGTACGACCGAGGGCAGCTGCGATAACTTCTGCTTTATGGCGACCGTTTTGAATCGCTTCTGTAGTTAAAGAATCAGATAATTGTTGAGACACATCATTTTGGAATGAAAGGTTGTTGATGTCGTTAGCACCAGCGCTAACAGCGGCATCGACAACCTTTCCTACGTTATCAAGGTTATTGATCTTAACTGTTACATGATTTGATACATTGTAACCTGTATTGATGCGTTTGCCGTCTTGATAGTCGCTCGTTGGATTGATGGAAATGCTAGATGTATAGATGTCTTTTTTTGCAACACCTAAGTTAGCTAATTGACTAATTAAATTACTCATAATACGATCATTATTAGATTTTGCAGCATTGATATTGGTATTTTGGCTTGTAATACCAAGTGTTAAAATCGCATAGTTAGGTGCTACAGATCGAGACGCTTGACCAGTAATATTAATTTCTGAAGTATCAAATGTGCCCTGTGGTGCAGCTAATGTGGTAGTTCCCATAGTAGCACATATAGCAGCTATAGCTACAGCTTTTGATAATAAATGTTTTGATAGTTTCATACTCAATCTCCTTACAATAATGTAATATTCATATTGGTAAACGCTAATAAAAGAAAACTAATTTGTGCTGGAAGTTCTTTATTACAGCTACATTGTACATGATTAATTGTGTAAAATCAATTATTAGGTTTATGATTAAAAATGAAAATAAAATGAAGATTTTGTAAAATTGAGAATTGGGGGTTGCGATTATATTTTCATTGTACTATAATATGCATACAGTCGTTTGAGCGGCTGTTTCTTAATGAGTGTAGCAATACACTTAGAGGTTTAAAATGAACTTCAAAAAAGATTATAAAATGTGTTGACATGAAAGTGGTCATAATGTTATTATAATCAAGTCGTCAATTACGACAGTACTTAATAATGAAGTAGTGCAAATTGATAACAGATCTTTGAAAACTGAACAATGATAGGTAATCAATCATATGATTGAACATAT
>OGZS01000278.1_pt1 | contig 36255 bp, 31 predicted proteins | sample 1576901 | NCBI WGS metagenome assembly OGZS01 (sample SAMEA3541563, study PRJEB24748) | human gut metagenome | biome: human gut; feature: human-associated habitat; material: faeces | place: China | collected 2012 | reverse complement strand
ATATTGTTTGCGATGTCCCTGATGAACTTATTGATTTCACGTTTGAATGGAAAGGGCTGAAGAAATTATGCGTGGCAGTCTCCTTTCGGTCCATAATAGCAGAACAAAAGAAAGAGCCAGAAATGACGGTCAGATATTATATCAGTTCTGCTGATTTAACCGCAGAGAAGTTCGCCACAGCAATCCGAAACCACTGGCACGTGGAGAATAAGCTGCACTGGCGTCTGGACGTGGTAATGAATGAAGACGACTGCAAAATAAGAAGAGGAAATGCAGCAGAATTATTTTCAGGGATACGGCACATTGCTATTAATATTTTGACGAATGATAAGGTATTCAAGGCAGGGTTAAGACGTAAGATGCGAAAAGCAGCCATGGACAGAAACTATCTGGCGTCAGTCCTTGCGGGGAGCGGGCTTTCGTAATCTTTCCCTGGGAAGGAATGGGATGCACGGTACCCGCAGATAAGTCGCAGCTGGCGGGCAAACTGGCCGAATGTTGCCACATTCTTCGTGTACCCGGAGGCGATCCGCAAGGTTATCTACACCACTAACGCAATCGAATCGCTGAATAGCATCATCACACATGCGATAAAGAAACGGAAAGTGTTCCCGACAGATGAGTCGGTGAAAAAAGTGGTGTGGCTGGCTTTCCAGTCAGCGTCGCAAAAATGGACGATGCCACTTCAGGACTGGCGGATAGGGATGAGTCGCTTTATTATCGAGTTCGGTGACCGCCTTGACGGTCACTTCTGAGAAAGGCATTTACACAGAATGATGGACAGGCTCCGGGCTTTCGTAATCTTGCCCTGACCCGTAGTCTTACCCCGCCCCTAAACACAACACCCACTCACCACAACCTAAACTCATCCGCATCCCGCCATGCCGGAAACTTTTCTCTATATTCCCGCAACGCCACCATCGACAGCTCCGCATCAATGCGCGTTGCCTGATGCGCGTCGGCAGTAGCGATAATCTCGCCTTGTGGATTAATCACCCGGCTGTCACCGCGATAATGGCAGCCGTTGCCATCGCTGCCGACGCGATTGCATCCCGCCACATACGCCTGATTCTCAATCGCGCGGGCCGTCAGCAATGCCTGCCAGTGCAGAGAGCGCGGAGCAGGCCAGTTGGCGACGTACAGGGCGAGGTCATAATCGTTGAGATTGCGCGACCACACAGGAAAACGTAAGTCGTAGCACACCAGCGGCAAAATACGCCAGCCGCGCCATTCCACAATCACTCGCGCATTGCCCGCTTTATAATGTAGATGCTCATCTGCCATGCGGAACAGATGACGCTTATCATAAAAATGTACCGTGCCGCCCGGCTCAACCAGCAAAAAGCGGTTAACCGAACCAGACTCCGTTTGTAATGCAACACTGCCTGCAATCAGCGCATTGCACTGCTGCGCCTTAGCTGTCATCCAGTTCACTACGTCATCTTGTGCTAGCGACGAAGCTGCCGCTTCCATGGCAAAGCCGCTGGTAAACATCTCCGGTAGAACGATCACATCGCGCCCGGTAATACCTTCCAGTTGACGATCAAAATGACGCAGGTTGGCAGGACCATCCATCCACACCAGTGGTTGCTGCAAAAGCGTAATCTTCAAACCAGGCACGGTGTACAACTCCTTTATGCGAAGGGTTTTATAACTTTAACACCTTATCAGGCAGTTGCCTTAGCGCAGAATAAATTGATAACAAATGCTGATATTGGAAATATCTGATTTGCAAATTATCGTGTTATCGCCAGGCTTTAGGAGGTTAATAACATGGGCAGGATAAGCTCGGGAGGAATGATGTTTAAGGCAATAACGACAGTCGCCGCTCTGGTCATCGCCACCAGTGCAATGGCGCAGGATGATTTAACCATTAGCAGCCTTGCAAAGGGCGAAACCACCAAAGCTGCATTTAATCAGATGGTACAAGGGCATAAGCTGCCTGCCTGGGTGATGAAAGGCGGTACTTATACTCCCGCACAAACCGTAACGTTGGGAGATGAGACGTATCAGGTGATGAGCGCGTGCAAACCGCATGACTGTGGCTCGCAACGTATCGCTGTGATGTGGTCCGAGAAATCTAATCAGATGACGGGGCTGTTCTCGACTATTGATGAGAAAACGTCGCAAGAGAAACTCACCTGGCTGAATGTGAACGATGCGCTTTCGATTGATGGTAAAACGGTGCTGTTCGCGGCGTTGACCGGCAGCCTGGAAAACCATCCGGATGGCTTTAATTTTAAATAATTAGCGGATAAAGAAACGGAGCCTTTCGGCTCCGTTATTCAATTACGCGGCTTCAACTTTCCGCACTTTCTCCGGCAACTTTACCGGCTTCGTCGCCAGCTCTTCCGGATCAAAGTCATCAACGTTAATACTGCGCAGACGGCTTTCTTCAGCTTTCACCAGAATAGCGGCTTCATCTTTATCAATCAGCCCCTTCGCCAGCGCGTTGTGCGCCAGTTCATCCAGACGGGTAAACGGCAGGTTTTTACCCAGCTCTTTACAGATCCGCTGATGAATTGGGTCGGCGGCAATCACATCCACCAGCGCCTCTTCCAGCAAGCCAACCGGATTATGCTCGCTCGGCGTCAGGTACTGACCGCGACCAATGCGGGAACGGGTGGCGTTCGGCACTTGTAAAATCTTCGCCACTTTATGATCCAGCTTGTCAGAAGGTGCCAGATAATGACGTCCGGTCGGGAAGATCACCACATTCAGCAGCCCGGCAACCACGCGGTTCGGGAAGTTTTGCAGTAAATCATCCATCGCCTGTTCAGCCTGATACAGCGCATCTTGTACGCCCCAGTGCACCAGCGGCAGGTCGGCTTCATTACGGCCTTCGTCGTCATAACGCTTCAGAACGGCAGAGGCGAGGTAAAGCTGGCTTAAAATATCCCCCAGACGTGCCGAGATGCGCTCACGACGTTTCAGGCTGCCGCCCAGCACAGCCATCGAGACATCAGAAAGCAGGGCGAGGTTGGCGCTCAGGCGGTTCAGGTGCTGATAGTAGCGTTTAGTGGCATCGCCGGTTGGCGTGCTGCTGGTTAAACCGCGCGTCAGGCCCAGCCAGAAGCTGCGAACTTTGTTGCTACCGACGTGACCGATATGTTTGAACAACAGTTTATCGAACGCGTTGACGTCATTGTTCTTCGCCGCTTCCATCTCTTCCAGCACGTACGGATGGCAACGAATCGCTCCTTGTCCGAAGATCATCATGCTGCGGGTCAGAATGTTAGCCCCTTCAACGGTGATGGCAATCGGTGCGCCCTGGTAAGCACGCGCCAGGAAGTTGCTTTGCCCGAGCATAATGCCTTTACCGCCGGTAATATCCATCGCATCAATAATCGACTGCTGCCCGCGGTGGGTACAGTGATACTTAACGATAGCCGACAGCACGGCAGGTTTTTCGCCGAGCATAATGCCGTAGGTAATCAGCGATGCCGCAGCATCCATCACGTAGGCATTACCGGCAATACGCGCCAGCGGCTCTTCAATCCCTTCCATCTTACCGATAGAGATTTTGAACTGACGGCGAATGTGAGCATACGCGCCCGTTGCCAGCGCTACCGATTTCACGCCGCCGGTTGAGTTGGAAGGCAGGGTGATGCCGCGGCCTACCGAGAGGCACTCCACCAGCATCCGCCAGCCTTGCCCGGCCATTTTCGGCCCCCCGATGATGTAATCGATCGGTACGAAGACATCTTTACCGCGCGTCGGTCCGTTCTGGAACGGTACGTTCAGCGGGAAGTGGCGACGACCAATTTCCACGCCCGGCGTGGTGGTCGGGATCAGCGCACAGGTAATACCTAAATCTTCTGCGCCACCCAGCAGCTTTTCCGGGTCGGAGAGTTTAAACGCCAGCCCAAGCACAGTCGCAATCGGTGCCAGCGTAATATAGCGTTTGTTCCAGGTCAGACGCATCCCCAGCACCTGCTGGCCCTGCCATTCGCCCATGCAGACAATCCCGGTGTCCGGAATCGCGCCCGCATCGGAACCCGCTTCCGGGCTTGTCAGTGCAAAGCAAGGGATCTCCTGACCACGCGCCAGACGCGGCAGATAGTGATCTTTCTGCTCGTCAGTGCCGTAATGTTGCAGCAGCTCGCCCGGGCCTAATGAGTTCGGCACGCCGACGGTAATCGCCAGGATCCCGCTCACGCCGGAGAGTTTTTGCAGCACGCGAGACTGGGCATAAGCTGAGAACTCCAGTCCGCCGTACTCTTTTTTGATAATCATCGCGAAGAAGCGATGCTCTTTAAGGTACGCCCACAACTCCGGCGGCAGATCCGCCAGCTCATGGGTGATCTGGAAATCATTCGCCATCCGGCAGGCTTCTTCTACCGGGCCGTCGAGAAACGCTTGCTCTTCGGCGGTCAGGCGCGGCTGCGGATAGTTATGCAGCTTTTTCCAGTCCGGCTTGCCCTGGAACAAGTCGCCCTCCCACCAGGTGGTGCCCGCATCAATCGCTTCTTTCTCAGTGCGCGACATCGGCGGCATCACCTTACGGAAACCGCGAAATACCGGCGCGGAAATCATCGACTTACGCATAGGCGCAAAGTTAAATGGCACGAGGATAATGGCCAGAGGCACCAGTACCCACGCCGACCACAGACCAGCAACGCCGAGGGCGGCTGTCCAGGCGAGCAAAATCAGACTGCTGATAAATAAGCTCACGCGGTGATAGAACAACGCGCCGAGCAGGACAACCGTAGCGAGAATACTCAAAATCATCATAACGAAAAGCCCCTTACTTGTAGGAGGTCTGACCACTTGTGATGATATGGTTGTAGTGGATGTAAAAACATTTAGCAATGTGTTTACAATATAATTACAACAAAGCTCACATTGTTGCTGTTTTTATCCGCACTTCAGGTCAAAAAGTCCTGGTCATAGCACCTGCCCGTACTTCTCGCTTTTGGCGGTATCCGGTACACTGCATTTTGTCTATTACATTTATGCTGAAGGATATCCTCATGTACCAGGATCTTATTCGTAACGAACTGAACGAAGCGGCGGAAACGCTGGCTAACTTTTTAAAAGATGACGCCAATATTCACGCCATTCAGCGCGCGGCGGTCCTGTTAGCAGACAGCTTTAAAGCCGGTGGCAAAGTGCTTTCCTGCGGCAACGGAGGTTCCCATTGCGACGCTATGCACTTTGCCGAAGAGTTGACCGGTCGCTACCGTGAAAACCGTCCGGGCTACCCGGCGATTGCTATTTCTGACGTTAGTCATATTTCCTGCGTCGGTAATGATTTCGGTTTCAATGATATTTTCTCCCGCTACGTTGAAGCGGTAGGTCGCGAAGGCGATGTACTGCTGGGGATCTCCACCTCCGGTAACTCTGCAAACGTGATCAAAGCGATCGCAGCGGCGCGTGAGAAGGGGATGAAAGTGATCACCCTGACCGGTAAAGACGGCGGCAAAATGGCTGGCACGGCGGATATCGAAATTCGCGTACCGCACTTTGGTTATGCCGACCGCATTCAGGAGATTCACATTAAAGTGATCCATATCCTGATCCAGTTAATTGAAAAAGAGATGGTTAAGTAAGTCTGGCGTAGGCTGGATAAGGCGTTTACGCCGCATCCGGCACTTGTGCGCTGATGCCTGATGCGATGCTGACGCGTCTTATCATGCCTACAAATCTGTACCCGAACCGTAGGCCGAATAATTCGTTTACGCCGCATCCGACCTGAAAATTCTTAAATCAATCTTCGCCGGGGGCCATTCGCTCCCGCTGTTGTGGAGGTTACCCATGTGCGAATTGCTCGGGATGAGCGCCAACGTCCCTACCGATATCTGCTTTAGTTTCACCGGACTTGTACAGCGTGGTGGTGGAACCGGGCCACATAAAGATGGCTGGGGCATTACCTTTTACGAAGGTAAAGGCTGTCGCACATTTAAAGATCCACAACCCAGCTTTAATTCCCCCATCGCCAAACTTGTCCAGGACTACCCGATAAAATCCTGTTCGGTGGTGGCTCATATTCGCCAGGCTAATCGGGGCGAGGTGGCGCTGGAAAATACTCACCCATTTACCCGCGAGTTATGGGGGCGTAACTGGACTTATGCCCATAACGGACAACTGACGGGCTACAAATCACTGGAAACCGGCAACTTCCGCCCGGTCGGTGAAACCGACAGCGAAAAAGCCTTCTGCTGGCTCCTGCATAAATTAACGCAGCGTTACCCGCGCACACCGGGCAACATGGCGGCAGTGTTTAAATATATCGCCTCACTGGCGGATGAACTGCGGCAGAAGGGCGTTTTCAACATGCTGCTTTCTGACGGGCGCTATGTGATGGCGTATTGCTCGACTAATTTACACTGGATCACCCGCCGCGCGCCGTTTGGCGTGGCAACGTTGCTGGATCAGGATGTGGAAATCGACTTCAGCTCGCAGACCACACCGAATGATGTGGTCACGGTGATTGCAACACAGCCGCTGACGGGCAATGAAACCTGGCAAAAGATTATGCCAGGCGAATGGCGCTTATTTTGCCTCGGGGAGCGTGTAGTTTGATGCCAGTTGTGGCTGCACAACTTCGTGGCTTAACGGCTTGCTGACCACGTAACGACCATTGACCACAGAAACGGTCGGTGGCTTACGGGTTTGCTCAAAGTAGTCGTAACCCGGCTTCAGTTGCTCCCAGAAGTCCTTAAAGTTGGAATATTTATGGCGCTTCATATTGGCGTCGGTCATGCGGAACGGGTAAATACTCACCTGCACGCTCGGCTGACCAAACACCAGCGCACCAGTAACGAACTGGAAGATCTCATCAATACCCTGATTGGTCATTGCGTAGCAGCCGATGGAAACACAATCGCCGTGGATCATCAGGTATTTCCCTTCATAACCATGCGCACGGTCATAGGCATTGGGGAAACCAATATTAATCGCTTTGTAGTAACGGCTGTCTGGTTTTAACTGATTACGCTGGACGCTATAAAACCCTTCCGGGCTTTTGAAATCGCCCTGACGCTGTTTTGGCCCTAAGCCGCCGGAATATTTACAGATTTTATAGCTGTCGAGCAGTTGATATTGCTCGCCCATTTTGACGTAGAGATCGAGCGTACGTTCTTCCTTGAAGATCTGGATGTAGACAGGGGATCCCATCAACTGCTGCTTATACTCTTTGCTCACTGGCGTGGTCGAGCTACTGCTGCCCAGCAAACCGGCAAACGAAACGCACGGGATCAACAACATCGCAAGAATTAATGCGATTTTACGCATACTGCTTATTCCTTGATAAAACGGTTACACACGCCAGGACGGCAAAATGGATCCCAAATCGGAATAGTCTGGATTTGGAAGGCTCACATTATCACCAAAAGAGTTTTACGCAAGCCTGTCGGCGCAGGGTTTACAAATTTCATCGGCAGCGTGCTTTACCCAAAGAGCGCCGCGTGAGTTCCAGTTCTCTCAAATCGTAAAAGTTTATCGGTAAGTTTGTAAATCAGGATCCAGTCCGGTTCGACATGAGCATCGCGATAACCTTTCCATGAACCTTGCAGCGGGTGGTCTTTATAAACAGCTGGAAGCGGTAAAGCATTATTGATAAGAAGCGTCATAAGATATTTCAATTTATTCATATCCTTATGACGCTTTTGTGCAAGTTTTACATCCTTTGAAAATTGTCCCGAGTATTCAATATCCCTTTGAATCATATTTAAATTCCTAATTTATCAAATAAATCATCGGCGTCTTTGGCCTTATGAACATCAACGCCAGCTTCGCTGTTTTTGATTGATTGAATGGTTAATTGATTAGGCTCGCGTAAATCAAACGGCAATGCCTTTTCACGCGCGACCTTTGTGAGGGTTATGCGAACCAGGTCAGAGATGGTCAGCCCCATCCCGGCCAGTACGTCCGCCGCCTGATTCTTCAGATCTTCATCGATTCGGGCGCGAACAAATGCGTTAGCAGCCATTGGGGTATCTCCTGTGCTGTATATTTATTCAGCTTGAATTGTAGCTCAAATGAGCAACAGCGACAATCCATGAGTAATTTAATAAACGGATGTTTTTACATAATTAACTGAAATATATTTATTAATTTTATAATAATGGTTTATTAAGTTTGTTCAGGTACGGGCCGGGATACACTGCAACATCAATGCATGATCAGCCATTATTGAGTATGTCCTTGCCGTCGATTCCCTCTTTTGTGTTGTCGGGATTACTGTTGCTTTGCTTGCCGTTTTCTTCATTTGCCAGCGCCACCACATCACATATCACTTTCAGCTACGCCGCCCGCCAGCGGATGCAAAATCGTGCGCGTTTATTAAAACAGTACCAAACCCATCTGAAAAAACAGGCCAGCTATATTGTGGAAGGCAATGCCGAAAGCAGAAGGGCGCTACGCCAGCACAACCGCGAACAGATAAAACAGCATCCAGAATGGTTTCCTGCGCCGCTCAAGGCGAGTGACAGACGCTGGCAGGCGCTGGCGGAAAACAACCATTTCTTAAGCAGCGACCATCTGCATAACATCACCGAAGTAGCGATTCACCGTCTGGAGCAACAGCTTGGCAAGCCTTACGTATGGGGCGGCACGCGGCCCGATCAAGGCTTCGACTGTAGCGGGTTGGTTTTCTATGCCTACAACAAGATCCTTGAGGCGAAGCTCCCACGCACGGCCAACGAGATGTATCACTACCATCGGGCAACGATTGTGGCGAATAACGACCTGCGCCGGGGAGATTTGCTGTTTTTCCATATCCACAGCCGCGAGATTGCCGATCATATGGGGGTGTATCTGGGCGATGGCCAGTTTATCGAGTCGCCGCGCACCGGGGAAACCATTCGGGTAAGCCGGTTAGCCGAACCTTTCTGGCAGGACCATTTTTTGGGCGCGCGCAGGATTTTGACGGAAGAGACGATTTTGTAAATGGGTAATATTGACGAACTGGCAAAAGGCCGGATGCCACGCGGCATCCGACTTGTTTACATATGGGCTGAAAACTCACGTTCTAAGACATCAACAATGAGCTGGTTTTTTGAAATGGAATGTTGTCTGGCGACGATGGTCAGCCGCGAATCAATGTGATGAGGAACACGAAGCGTCAGGCGTTTTTGCTCTTCTTCTTCACGAAAAGGGGCAATACCGTCCTCTTCACAATCCGCCATCCACTCATCCAGCGCGCTTTCGCCCTCACGATATAATGCCTCAATGCTTGTGGCTACAAAGTCACAATAACCGTTTACATTGAGGAACTTGCCGCGAAATGCGTTGATATCGGCTTCAAATGTCACTGCGGCTGGTTGACCTTTAATTGTGATAATGTTCGATGCTTTATTCATAATCTACCCCTACACAGTTAACAAACCACTCCTTAAGACCTGCTACTGCACCTTTATCCATCACATTCTTTGGATGTGGCTCATGTGTACTGAATTTGGTCGTTCCAATCTGAAATTTCCTTCTGGACCCATTGTTATTTTTTATTGTTCCACCCACCGCTTTAATGAGCGCAACAACATCATCCCATTTAATTCCAGATTTTGGCGGCTCCGTCATTACATCGTCGAATGTTTTTCTATGGCGGGAGCCTAGCGCGCTGACCTTAATCATACTATCAATCCATGACGTCATTGTATGGTGTCATCGTAGTATGTTTGCAATGTGACGTCAATCAATGGTGTCAGATGCATGCAAAGCATGGAAAAGAATCCTCATCAACTCAACGCTCCCATAATCTTCAACTCCAGCTCATCCGGCACTTCATTATACGACAGCACATGCAGCCCCGGCGCAAACAACCTCGCATAGCGTGCCAGCAAAGGGCGCAACTGCGGCGGCACCAGCAGCACCGGGTCTTTCCCCGCCGCTTTCATCTGCTCCTTCACCTGCGGCATCGTACTCTGGAACTGGTTGAGCATATTCGGATCGACCGGCACGCTGTCGAGCATCACTTTCCCGCCCTGTTGCGCCTGATTCACCACGTTGGTCAGCAGATTTTCCAGCTCATTATTCAGCGTATACACCGTCAGCTCCTGCTTGCGAACGAACGGATGGGTAATGCTGCGCCGCAGCGCCAGGCGCACATCAGCTGCCAGCAGAATATGATCTTTGGTCACCGCGCTACTGGCGACCAGCACGGTGGCAATGGTGACGATATCGCGCAGGGAAACGCCTTCGGTCAGCAGCGCGCGGTACACTTTCAGCAACTGGCTGTAATTCAGCGCCGCGCTTAAATCTTCCGCCAGGCGCGGTGCCATCGACGACAAACGGTTATGCAACTGCGTAATATCGTCATAGTTAAATAAATCAGGAATATAGCTACGCACAATCTTATTCACATGCGTGGCAATCACGCTGGCGCTGTCGATCACCTGATACCCCATATTCAGCGCCTTCGCTTTCTGCGCGGGCTGGATCCAGGTCACCGGCATCCCGTACGCCGGGTCGTTCCCCAGCACGCCGTCAATCTCGCCGTAGGTTTCGCTGGAGGGCAGGGCCATCAGTTTATCCGCCGGAATATCCGCTTCATCAGCCTTAATGCCGTTGATGAAAATAGCGTACTGGCTGGGCTTGAGGCGGAAGTTTTCCCGAATACGGATCTCCGGCAGCAGCACGCCGTTACCGTCGGATATCACCTGCCGCACGCCGCGAATCCGCTGGGTGAGCGGGTTGCCCTGCGCTTTATCCACCAGCGCCACCAGCTTGTAGCCGAGGCTTAAGCTGATGGGCTCGATCAGCGGAATGGTTTCCCAACTGACCTGTTGCTCGCTGGTTTCGGTGATGGTGCGGGTCAGCGTTTCGAGACTTTTCTCTTCCGCTTCCGCCGCCTGCGGGCGTTTGCTCATCCGCCAGCCGGTAAAGCCAAGCAGGGCGCTGAACAGCAAAAACGGCAGATGTGGCATTCCCGGCACTACCGCCAGTACGAACATAATTCCGGTAGCGGTGTAGAGCACCGACGGGCTTGCCAGCAACTGGTTACGCACGTCATGGGCGATATCGCCGTTGTCGCTGACGCGGGTGACGATAATCGCCGCCGCGGTGGAGAGTAGCAGGGAAGGGATTTGCGCCACCAGCCCGTCGCCGATGGTCATCAGCACATACTGCTGGAAGGCGGCGTCGGCGCTCAGGTTGTATTTGAAGATCCCGATACAGACGCCGCCGATCAGGTTGATCGCCAGAATCATCATCCCGGCGATGGCGTCCCCGCGCACAAACTTCGATGCCCCGTCCATCGCGCCGTAGAAATCGGCCTCGCTGGCAACATCTTTACGCCGGGTTTGCGCCTGCGCCTGGTTGATCAATCCGGCGTTAAGATCGGCGTCAATCGCCATCTGTTTGCCGGGCATCGCGTCTAAGGTAAAGCGGGCAGAAACCTCGGAAATACGCTCGGCCCCTTTGGTGACGACAATAAAGTTGATTGTCAACAGCGTCAGTAAATCCGAGCGTGAAAGCATTATCGCCGCGCTGCACGGGCAGTCGATTTTTAACGGTGGTGGGCTGTCGCCGTTAAATAAAATCAGCCCGTCTCATCCGCCAAAACCTGCCACCGTGGCGGTGCCGGAAGAGACGGAGAAAAAAGCGCGTGACGTCAATGAGAAAACGGTGCTGCTGAAGAAGAAATCCGCCACCGAGCTTGGCGAGCTGGCAACCAGTATCAACACCATTGCCCGTGATGCGCATATGGAAGCGAATCTGGAGATGGAGATTGTCCCGCAGGGATTACGCGTGCTGATTAAAGACGACCAGAATCGCAATATGTTCGAACGCGGCAGCGCGCAGATTATGCCGTTCTTTAAAAGGCTGCTGGTGGAGCTCGCGCCAGTTTTCGACTCGCTCGATAACAAAATTATTATTACCGGGCATACCGATGCGATGGCCTACAAAAACAATATCTACAACAACTGGAACCTTTCGGGCGATCGCGCGCTTTCAGCTCGTCGGGTGCTGGAAGAGGCCGGAATGCCGGAAGATAAAGTGATGCAGGTAAGCGCAATGGCGGACCAGATGCTGCTGGATTCCAAAAATCCGCAAAGCGCGGGCAACCGGCGCATTGAGATTATGGTGCTGACCAAAAGTGCGTCCGATACGCTGTATCAATACTTTGGTCAGCATGGGGATAAAGTGGTGCAGCCGCTGGTGCAAAAGCTGGATAAGCAGCAGGTGCTTTCGCAGCGAACGCGTTAAATGCTGAATCTTTACGCATTTCTCAAACCCTGAAATCACTGTATACTTTACCAGTGTTGAGAGGTGAGTAATGCGTAAAATCATTCATGTGGATATGGACTGCTTTTTCGCCGCAGTGGAGATGCGCGACAATCCCGCCCTGCGCGATATCCCTATTGCTATTGGCGGCAGCCGCGAACGTCGGGGGGTGATCAGCACCGCCAATTATCCCGCGCGTAAATTTGGCGTACGTAGCGCTATGCCGACAGGGATGGCGCTCAAATTATGCCCGCATCTCACCTTGCTTCCGGGGCGCTTTGACGCCTACAAAGAAGCCTCAAATCATATCCGTGAAATCTTCTCGCGCTACACCTCGCGTATTGAACCGTTGTCACTGGATGAGGCTTATCTCGACGTCACCGATAGCGTCCATTGCCACGGTTCTGCGACCCTCATCGCCCAGGAAATCCGCCAGACGATTTTCAGCGAGCTGCAACTGACGGCGTCTGCGGGCGTGGCACCAGTAAAGTTTCTCGCCAAAATCGCCTCCGACATGAATAAACCCAACGGCCAGTTTGTGATTACGCCGGCAGAAGTTCCGGCATTTTTACAAACCTTACCGCTGGCAAAAATCCCCGGCGTCGGCAAAGTCTCGGCGGCAAAACTGGAAGCGATGGGGCTGCGGACCTGCGGTGATGTACAAAAGTGTGATCTGGTGATGCTGCTTAAACGCTTTGGCAAATTTGGCCGCATTTTGTGGGAGCGTAGTCAGGGGATTGACGAGCGCGACGTTAACAGCGAACGGTTGCGAAAATCCGTCGGCGTGGAACGCACGATGGCGGAAGATATCCACCACTGGTCTGAATGTGAAGCGATTATCGAGCGGCTGTATCCGGAACTTGAACGCCGTCTGGCAAAGGTAAAACCTGATTTACTGATTGCCCGCCAGGGGGTGAAATTAAAGTTCGACGATTTTCAGCAAACCACTCAGGAGCACGTCTGGCCGCGGCTGAATAAAGCTGACTTAATCGCCACCGCGCGTAAAACCTGGGATGAACGCCGCGGCGGGCGCGGTGTGCGACTGGTGGGGCTGCATGTGACGTTGCTTGACCCGCAAATGGAAAGACAACTGGTGCTGGGATTATGATGTATACTATTATGTATATTCTGGTGTGCATTATTATGAGGGTATCACTGTATGCATCGAATTCTCGCTGAAAAATCGGTCAATATCACTGAGTTACGTAAAAACCCAGCTAAATACTTTATTGATCAACCGGTTGCGGTTCTTTCTAATAATCGCCCCGCAGGATATCTCTTAAGTGCCAGCGCATTCGAAGCGTTAATGGACATGCTTGCTGAACAAGAGGAGAAAAAGCCCATAAAGGCGCGCTTCCGTCCAAGTGCTGCAAGATTAGAGGAAATTACACGCCGCGCTGAACAATATCTTAATGATATGACGGATGATGATTTCAATGACTTTAAGGAATAAGGATGCGGGTATTCAAAACAAAACTTATTCGCCTGCAACTTACAGCAGAGGAACTTGATGCGTTAACGGCGGATTTTATTTCCTATAAGCGTGACGGTGTTTTGCCAGATATATTTGGTCGCGATGCACTCTACGACGACTCGTTTACCTGGCCATTAATCAAATTTGAGCGAGTTGCTCATATTCATCTGGCAAATGAGAATAATCCATTTCCGCCACAGTTGCGCCAATTCAGCAGAACGAATGACGAAGCGCATTTGGTATATTGTCAGGGTGCGTTTGATGAGCAAGCATGGTTGCTCATTGCCATTCTGAAACCTGAACCTCATAAACTGGCTCGAGATAACAACCAAATGCATAAAATTGGGAAAATGGCAGAAGCGTTTCGCATGCGTTTTTGAATTTATATTATGAATAACATACAAATAAGAGACTATCAGCCTGGCGATTTTCAGCAACTATGCGCTATTTTCATTAGAGCGGTTACGATGACTGCCAGTCAGCATTATTCACCACAACAAATTGCCGCCTGGGCGCAGATTGACGAATCTCGCTGGAAGGAGAAACTCGCGAAATCACAAGTGCGGGTTGCAGTCATTAATGCAAAACTGGTCGGCTTTATTACCTGCGTTGAACACTATATCGATATGTTATTTGTTGACCCTGAATACACCCGCCGTGGGGTTGCCAGCGCTTTGTTAAAACCTTTGATTAAGTCTGAATCCGAACTTACGGTGGACGCAAGCATAACCGCAAAACCCTTTTTTGAACGTTATGGTTTTCAGACAGTTAAGCAGCAACGCGTTGAATGTCGGGGAGAGTGGTTTATTAATTTTTATATGCGTTATAAACAGCAACATTAAATCCAGCTTGCAATGAAAATAACGCAAGCCTAGTATGTGCGCGTTTTCTTATTCCACAAACTGCAAGGAGGTAAATCATGACAAATCCTTTATCAATGACTCTTTGCAGACCTTTCCAGGATTAATTCTTTTTTTCTTGCCCTGGATTCGTCTGCCATTTCCTGATTTTTATATTTATATACTCTAAATAATTCGAGTCGCAGTACATGCAACTTGAAGTATGACGAGTATAAATGGAATGGTACATGGGCAAATATATTCGTCCCTTATCCGATGCGGTATTTACCATCGCATCTGATGACCTGTGGATCGAGAGTTTAGCGATCCAACAATTACACACCACGGCAAATTTACCCAACATGCAGCGCGTAGTGGGGATGCCAGATTTACATCCCGGACGCGGCTATCCGATTGGCGCAGCGTTCTTCTCTGTTGGTCGTTTTTATCCGGCACTGGTCGGCAATGATATCGGCTGCGGTATGGCGCTATGGCAAACAGATATTCTCACTCGCAAATACAACGCCGATAAGTTTGAAAAGCGATTATCAGATCTGGATGACGTTGCTGAAGAAAGCTGGCTGGAGGAAAACCTGCCGTCAGCATTTGCACAGCATCCGTGGCGCAGCTCGCTTGGCTCTATCGGTGGCGGCAATCATTTCGCTGAACTGCAACAAGTTGATCAAATCATCAACGCTGAACTGTTTGCACTGGCAGGTCTGGATGCACAACATCTGCAACTGTTGGTTCATAGCGGCTCGCGGGGGGTGGGGCAGTCTATTTTACAGCGGCATATTGCCTCGTTCTCGCATCATGGTTTGCCTCAAGGCAGTGACGACGCGCTACGGTATATTGCGGAACATGACGATGCGCTGGCGTTTGCGTGTATTAATCGCCAGATGATCGCTTTGCGCATAATGCAACAAGTTAAGGCCACGGGAAGTCCGGTTCTGGATGTGGCGCATAACTTTGTTAGCGCGTGTCAAATCGGCGATCAACAGGGCTGGTTGCATCGTAAAGGTGCCACGCCGGATGACAACGGTCTGGTGATTATTCCCGGTTCACGTGGTGATTACTCCTGGATTGTACAGCCTGTTGCGAACGAAAAAACGCTCCACTCGCTGGCGCATGGGGCAGGGCGTAAATGGGGGCGCACCGAGTGTAAAGGGCGTCTGGCAGCGAAATACACGGCGACGCAACTCTCGCGTACTGAACTTGGCAGTCGGGTAATTTGTCGCGATAAACAACTCATCTTTGAAGAAGCGCCACAAGCCTATAAATCGGCTGAAAGCGTGGTGCAATGTCTGGTGCAGGCCGGTTTAATTATTCCTGTCGCGCGGCTGCGTCCGGTGCTAACGCTCAAAAACAGTGGAGGGAAAAAAGGATGATCTTGCTACAACTCTCCTCAGCGCAGGGGCCGGAAGAATGTTGTCTCGCAGTGAAAAAGGCGCTGGACAGGCTAATTAAAGAAGCTGCCCGACAAGACGTCGCGGTAACGGTGTTGGAAACAGAAACGGGCCGCTACTCTGACACGCTGCGTTCAGCTCTGGTTTCTCTGGATGGCGATAACGCATGGGCATTAAGCGAAAGCTGGTGCGGCACTATTCAGTGGATTTGTCCGAGTCCGTATCGGCCTCATCATGGGCGCAAAAACTGGTTTCTGGGCATTGGGCGTTTTACCGCTGATGAGCAGGAACAATCGGATGCAATCCGTTATGAGACGTTGCGTTCGTCGGGGCCGGGCGGTCAACATGTCAATAAAACCGACTCGGCGGTACGCGCCACGCATTTGGCATCCGGTATTAGCGTGAAGGTTCAGTCAGAGCGTAGTCAGCATGCTAACAAGCGGCTGGCACGATTGCTGATTGCCTGGAAGCTGGAGCAGCAGCAACAGGAAAATAGCGCGGTGCTGAAATCGCAGCGGCGAATGTTCCATCACCAGATTGAACGTGGCAACCCGAGACGGACATTTACAGGGATGGCTTTTATCGAAGGATAATGAAGGATGAAACTGCCGGAAGGCGATTAAACGCCATCCGGCAGCAAATCAAATAATTACTTCGCCGGAATTTCTTTCAGCAGTTCAGTCAGCAGTGTCCAGTAATGACCTACGCTTTCGATGTGAACTTGCTCATCCGGAGAGTGTGGACCGGTGATAGTTGGCCCGATAGAAACCATGTCCATTTCCGGATACGGTTTTTTGAACAGACCACATTCCAGGCCCGCGTGGATAATCTGGATGTTCGGCGTCTTGTTGAACAGGCGCTGATAGGTTTCACGTACCAGATGCATCACCGGAGAATTAGCGTCCGGCTGCCAGCCAGGATATGCGCCTTTCGCTTCGGTTTTCGCGCCAGCCAGTTTACCCAGCGAATCCAGCATGCTCACCACGTAGTCTTTACCGCTGTCGATCAGTGAACGGATCAGGCAGTGAATTTCTACGTTATTGTCAGTCATGGTCACCACACCGACGTTCAGGGAGGTTTCGACCACACCTTTTGCCACGTCGGAATTGCGGATCACACCGTTCGGGGTGGCGTTCAGCAGACGAATAAAGGTATCGCGAGATTTCGCAATCAGGGCAGCTTTATCGTTCGCTACAGAGTCCAGCAACAAGGCCAGATTTTTCTCTTTCTCTGCCAGCTCGTTTTTCAGGATCTCCTGATAGGTATTCACCAGAGATTTCAGGACGTCGACTTTATCAGCTGCGACAGCAATGGTCGCAAAGGCTTCACGCGGGATGGCGTTACGCAGTGTGCCGCCGTTGAAATCGATAAGGCGCAGATCCAGTTCTTCCGCATGACCCGCCAGGAAGCGCACCAGCAGTTTGTTGGCATTACCCAGGCCAACGTGGATTTCACCGCCGGAGTGACCGCCTTTCAGACCTTTTAAGGTTAACTTGAAGGTTTCAAAACCAGCTGGAACCGCTTCACGATCTAAATGCAGGTTGGAGGTGAAGTCGATACCCCCCGCACAACCCATGTAGATTTCACCTTCTTCTTCGGAGTCGGTGTTAATCAGAATATCAGCCTGCAACCAGTTGCTCTGTAAGCCGAACGCACCGTCCATACCGGCTTCTTCGGTCATGGTCAGCAGCACTTCCAGCGGGCCGTGAACCACGTTTTCGTCAGCCAGAACCGCCAGCGCAGACGCCATACCAATGCCGTTATCTGCACCCAGCGTGGTGCCGCGCGCTTTAACCCATTCGCCATCAATATAAGGCTGGATAGGATCTTTCGTGAAGTCATGCACGGTGTCGTTATTTTTCTGCGGCACCATATCGAGGTGGGCCTGTAAGACGACCGGTTTACGATTTTCCATACCTGCGGTAGCAGGTTTACGAATCAGGATATTACCTACCTGATCGCGTTCGACATGGAAACCTTTCTCTTTTGCCCAACCAACAATGTATTCAGCGAGTTGCTCTTCATGATAGGACGGGTGAGGAATAGAACAGATTTTGGCAAAAATATCCCACAGCGGCTGTGGAGATAATTGAGACAGTTCAGACACGTTAAGTCTCCTTGTCGATCACCCGCAAAACAGTATTGCAGGTCACAGGGTTAGCAGAAAATGTTGTCAACACAAGACAGGCTTGCGAGATATGTTTGAGAATACCACTTTATCCCGCGTCAGGGAGAGGCAGTGCGTAAAAAGACGCGGACTCATGTGAAATACTGGTTTTTAGTGCGCCAGATCTCTATAATCTCGCGCAACCTATTTTCCCCTCGAACACTTTTTAAGCCGTAGATAAACAGGCTGGGACACTTCACATGAGCGAAAAATACATCGTCACCTGGGACATGTTGCAGATCCATGCACGTAAACTCGCAAGCCGACTGATGCCTTCTGAACAATGGAAAGGCATTATTGCCGTAAGCCGTGGCGGTCTGGTACCGGGTGCGTTACTGGCGCGTGAACTGGGTATTCGTCATGTCGATACCGTTTGTATTTCCAGCTACGATCACGACAACCAGCGCGAGCTTAAAGTGCTGAAACGCGCAGAAGGCGATGGCGAAGGCTTCATCGTTATTGATGACCTGGTGGATACCGGTGGTACTGCGGTTGCGATTCGTGAAATGTATCCAAAAGCGCACTTTGTCACCATCTTCGCAAAACCGGCTGGTCGTCCGCTGGTTGATGACTATGTTGTTGATATCCCGCAAGATACCTGGATTGAACAGCCGTGGGATATGGGCGTCGTATTCGTCCCGCCAATCTCCGGTCGCTAATCTTTTCAACGCCTGGCACTGCCGGGCGTTGTTCTTTTTAACTTCAGGCGGGTTACAATAGTTTCCAGTAAGTATTCTGGAGGCTGCATCCATGACACAGGCAAACCTGAGCGAAACCCTGTTCAAACCCCGCTTTAAACATCCTGAAACCTCGACGCTAGTCCGCCGCTTTAATCACGGCGCACAACCGCCTGTGCAGTCGGCTCTTGATGGTAAAACCATCCCTCACTGGTATCGCATGATTAACCGTCTGATGTGGATCTGGCGCGGTATTGACCCACGTGAAATCCTAGACGTCCAGGCACGTATTGTGATGAGCGATGCTGAACGTACCGACGATGATTTATACGATACTGTGATTGGCTACCGTGGTGGCAACTGGATTTATGAGTGGGCCACCCAGGCGATGGTGTGGCAACAAAAAGCCTGTGCGGAAGAAGATCCGCAACTCAGTGGTCGTCACTGGCTGCATGCGGCTACGTTGTACAACATTGCCGCCTATCCTCATCTGAAAGGAGATGACCTGGCCGAGCAAGCGCAGGCTTTGTCAAACCGCGCCTATGAAGAGGCCGCTCAGCGTCTGCCGGGCACGATGCGGCAGATGGAGTTTACCGTACCCGGCGGTGCGCCCATCACCGGCTTTTTGCATATGCCGAAAGGCGATGGCCCGTTCCCGACAGTATTAATGTGTGGTGGTCTGGATGCGATGCAGACGGACTATTACAGCCTGTATGAACGTTATTTTGCGCCGCGCGGCATTGCGATGCTGACTATTGATATGCCGTCGGTGGGCTTTTCTTCAAAATGGAAGCTCACCCAGGACTCCAGCCTGTTGCATCAGCACGTCTTAAAGGCGCTGCCTAACGTACCGTGGGTGGATCACACTCGCGTCGCGGCCTTTGGTTTCCGTTTCGGCGCTAACGTTGCCGTGCGTCTGGCATACCTTGAATCGCCGCGTCTGAAAGCGGTTGCCTGTCTTGGTCCGGTAGTTCATACCCTGTTGAGTGATTTTAAGTGCCAGCAACAGGTGCCGGAAATGTATCTTGACGTTCTGGCGAGTCGTTTGGGGATGCATGATGCTTCCGACGAAGCGTTGCGCGTGGAGCTGAATCGCTATTCATTAAAAGTGCAAGGATTGCTGGGACGTCGCTGCCCAACGCCAATGTTATCAGGCTACTGGAAGAACGATCCGTTCAGCCCGGAAGAGGACTCACGCTTAATCACCTCATCATCTGCTGACGGTAAATTATTAGAGATCCCATTTAACCCGGTGTATCGGAATTTTGACAAAGGTCTTCAGGAAATCACCGGCTGGATCGAAAAACGCTTGTGTTAAAAATTTGCTAAATTTTGCCAATTTGGTAAAACAGTTGCATCACAACAGGAGATAGCAATGACGTTACCGAGTGGACACCCGAAGAGCAGATTGATCAAAAAATTTACCGCACTAGGCCCGTATATTCGTGAAGGTAAGTGCGAAGATAATCGATTCTTTTTCGATTGTCTGGCTGTATGCGTCAACGTGAAACCGGCACCGGAAGTGCGTGAATTCTGGGGCTGGTGGATGGAGCTGGAAGCGCAGGAATCCCGTTTTACCTACAGTTACCAGTTTGGTCTGTTCGATAAAGCAGGCGACTGGAAGAGTGTTCCGGTAAAAGATACTGAAGTGGTTGAACGACTGGAGCACACCCTGCGTGAGTTTCACGAGAAGCTGCGTGAACTGCTGACGACGCTGAATCTGAAGCTGGAACCGGCGGATGATTTTCGTGACGAGCCGGTGAAGTTAACGGCGTGAGTGAAATGTGCCGGATGCATCACATCCGGCAATATCCATTAAAACTGATACGTCATGCCAACCGCGACAATATCATCATTATTAATATTCAATTTGTTATCGCTATCCAGTTGGTTGATTTTATAATCAACAAACGCTGACATATTTTTGTTGAAATAATACGTAGCACCGACGTCGATATAATTGACCAGATCTTCATCACCGATACCTTCAATATCTTTCCCTTTCGATAAGACATAACCCAGCGATGGACGCAGACCAAAGTCAAACTGGTATTGAGCGACCGCTTCAAAGTTCTGTGTCTTATTGGCAAAGCCGCCAGTTATTGGCGTCATTTTGCGTGTTTCAGAATAAAAAGTTGCCAGATAAATATTATTGGCATCGTATTTCAGACCTGTAGCCCATGCTTCTGCACGCTTGCCTGTGCCACGGCTTTGCAGGTTCTGCTCGTTGGTGCGATCTGAGTTGGTATAGGCCCCACTAATGGCGAAATCGCTGCCGCCAAAGTCATATGTCAATGACGTGCCGAAGCCATCGCCGTTTTGCTTTTTAACGTCGCGGTTTTCGTTTTTCCCTTGATATTGCAGGGTTAAGTTCAGGCCATCGATAACGCCGAAGAAGTCGGTGTTCCGATACGTCGCCAGACCGCTGGCGCGTTTGGTCATAAAGTTGTCGGTCTGCGCCGAGGAGTCGCCACCAAATTCCGGGAACATATCGGTCCAGGCTTCCACGTCATACAGCGCGCCCAGGTTACGACCATAATCGAAAGAACCCAAATCTTTATATTTCAACCCGGCAAAAGCGAGACGCGTTTTTTGCTGTGCAGTATCACTCTCTGCTTTATTACCGGCAAACTCTGCTTCCCAACGACCATAACCAGTCAGTTGATCGTTAATTTGTGTTTCGCCTTTAAAACCAAAACGGATATAACTCTGGTCGCCATCTTTACTGTCGTTATCACTCATATAATGCATGGCTTTAACTTTGCCATAGACATCCAGTTTATTACCGTCTTTGTTATATATTTCTGCGGCCTGTACGGATGCAGATGCCACAATGCCCATCACCACTAATGCCAGAGTGCTCTTTTTCATTTTCATTCCTGATTTTAATTAACGCGCGAATATTCAGCGGGAGAGTCCCGTTGAAAACAGGAAAGTTTTTAACCTGAGATTGTTAAAGATATATTACAGATTAATAATATTCTTAAAATGTGGTAATTTATTAAATCTGTAATAAAAGCGTAAACAACTGCCGCTAGGCTTGCTGATCCCGCGCAACAAAACGCCATGCTTTGCTCGCAGATGGTTGGCAACCGACGACAGTCCTGCTAAAACGTTCGTTTGATATCATTTTTCCTAAAATTGAATGGCAGAGAATCATGAGTGACAGCCAGACGCTGGTGGTAAAACTCGGCACCAGTGTGCTAACAGGCGGATCGCGCCGTCTGAACCGTGCCCATATCGTTGAACTTGTTCGCCAGTGCGCGCAGTTACATGCCGCCGGGCATCGGATTGTTATTGTGACGTCGGGCGCGATCGCCGCCGGACGTGAGCACCTGGGTTACCCGGAACTGCCAGCGACTATCGCCTCGAAACAACTGCTGGCGGCGGTAGGGCAGAGTCGACTGATTCAACTGTGGGAACAGCTGTTTTCGATTTATGGCATTCACGTCGGGCAAATGCTGCTGACCCGTGCTGATATGGAAGACCGTGAACGCTTCCTGAACGCCCGCGACACCCTGCGTGCGTTGCTCGATAACAATATCGTTCCGGTAATCAATGAGAACGATGCTGTCGCTACGGCAGAGATTAAGGTCGGCGATAACGATAACCTTTCTGCGCTGGCGGCGATTCTGGCGGGTGCCGATAAACTGTTGCTGCTGACCGATCAAAAAGGTTTGTATACCGCTGACCCGCGCAGCAATCCGCAGGCAGAACTGATTAAAGATGTTTACGGCATTGATGACGCACTGCGCGCGATTGCCGGTGACAGCGTTTCAGGCCTCGGAACTGGCGGCATGAGTACCAAATTGCAGGCCGCTGACGTGGCTTGCCGTGCGGGTATCGACACCATTATTGCCGCGGGCAGCAAGCCGGGCGTTATTGGTGATGTGATGGAAGGCATTTCCGTCGGTACGCTGTTCCATGCCCAGGCGACTCCGCTTGAAAACCGTAAACGCTGGATTTTCGGTGCGCCGCCGGCGGGTGAAATCACGGTAGATGAAGGGGCAACTGCCGCCATTCTTGAACGCGGCAGCTCCCTGTTGCCGAAAGGCATTAAAAGCGTGACTGGCAATTTCTCGCGTGGTGAAGTCATCCGCATTTGCAACCTCGAAGGTCGCGATATCGCCCACGGCGTCAGTCGTTACAACAGCGATGCATTACGCCGTATTGCCGGGCACCACTCGCAAGAAATTGATGCAATACTGGGATATGAATACGGCCCGGTTGCCGTTCACCGTGATGACATGATTACCCGTTAAGGAGCAGGCTGATGCTGGAACAAATGGGCATTGCCGCGAAGCAAGCCTCGTATAAATTAGCGCAACTCTCCAGCCGCGAAAAAAATCGCGTGCTGGAAAAAATCGCCGATGAACTGGAAGCACAAAGCGAAATCATCCTCAACGCTAACGCCCAGGATGTTGCTGACGCGCGTGCCAATGGCCTTGGCGAAGCGATGCTTGACCGTCTGGCACTGACGCCCGCACGGCTGAAAGGCATTGCCGACGATGTACGTCAGGTGTGCAACCTCGCCGATCCGGTGGGGCAGGTAATCGATGGCGGCGTACTGGACAGCGGCCTGCGTCTTGAGCGTCGTCGCGTACCGCTGGGGGTTATTGGCGTGATTTATGAAGCGCGCCCGAACGTGACGGTTGATGTCGCTTCGCTGTGCCTGAAAACCGGTAATGCGGTGATCCTGCGCGGTGGCAAAGAAACGTGTCGCACTAACGCTGCAACGGTGGCGGTGATTCAGGACGCCCTGAAATCCTGCGGCTTACCGGCGGGTGCCGTGCAGGCGATTGATAATCCTGACCGTGCGCTGGTCAGTGAAATGCTGCGTATGGATAAATACATCGACATGCTGATCCCGCGTGGTGGCGCTGGTTTGCATAAACTGTGCCGTGAACAGTCGACAATCCCGGTGATCACAGGTGGTATAGGCGTATGCCATATTTACGTTGATGAAAGTGTAGAGATCGCTGAAGCATTAAAAGTGATCGTCAACGCGAAAACTCAGCGTCCGAGCACATGTAATACGGTTGAAACGTTGCTGGTGAATAAAAACATCGCCGATAGCTTCCTGCCCGCATTAAGCAAACAAATGGCGGAAAGCGGCGTGACATTACACGCAGATGCAGCTGCACTGGCGCAGTTGCAGGCAGGCCCTGCGAAGGTGGTTGCTGTTAAAGCCGAAGAGTATGACGATGAGTTTCTGTCATTAGATTTGAACGTCAAAATCGTCAGCGATCTTGACGATGCCATCGCCCATATTCGTGAACACGGCACACAACACTCCGATGCGATCCTGACCCGCGATATGCGCAACGCCCAGCGTTTTGTTAACGAAGTGGATTCGTCCGCTGTTTACGTTAACGCCTCTACGCGTTTTACCGACGGCGGCCAGTTTGGTCTGGGTGCGGAAGTGGCGGTAAGCACACAAAAACTCCACGCGCGTGGCCCAATGGGGCTGGAAGCACTGACCACTTACAAGTGGATCGGCATTGGTGATTACACCATTCGTGCGTAAATAAAACCGGGTGATGCAAAAGTAGCCATTTGATTCACAAGGCCATTGACGCATCGCCCGGTTAGTTTTAACCTTGTCCACCGTGATTCACGTTCGTGAACATGTCCTTTCAGGGCCGATATAGCTCAGTTGGTAGAGCAGCGCATTCGTAATGCGAAGGTCGTAGGTTCGACTCCTATTATCGGCACCATTAAAATCAATAAGTTAGCTCAAGTCTCTTTCAATAAAATCTACTGAATTTCTTTTCGCGTACTTACTGGCGTACTTGTTTAACACGGCATAGCCAACCACCATTTTCCGCTAATCATCTGACAATCAGTTGGGTAGTATCGTAGTTTCATTCCCGAACGCGTGAATAAAATCCCTATATAATGCATGGTGTTGCAGAATGTGCCGCCGTATCGGAGAAGTGTTTGATGGGTTTGAAAATGAGTTTTGATGAGATTATTGAGCAGCAAAGACAAAAGCAGCGCCAGGTAGCAGAAGCGGATACTGGGTTTATTTCTATTTACGAGCTTTACATAGCACTGCAAAAACGATTCCCGGATCAATCGCTTAATGTGCTCAGCCTTCAGCTACTCAAATGCCTGAATGAACATAAGCCTCCTCTTTACAAACGTGAATCTCTTCAGGACTCATGGCGAGAGTTTGGATTTATACCAAAGTATGATTATTCCAGTGGACGACCAGAGTTAACTCCTGCATTGCTTAGGGTGACTAACGGGCGCTATGACAGCCCCGAAGAGATGATCACTTCAGTACAAAAATACCCCCTTGGTGAAGCCGATCTGGAGCAGTTCGCACTGCGCCGTGCCGATATTATCCGGGTACTGGGCATTGATATTGAAAAATCCCCAGCTCCTGCTGTCAGCGATTATGTGAGAAAACTTGAGGAGGAGATTGAGAGCCTGAAAGTTGAGAGGGATAAGCTGCTAGCCGCTGCCCGTGAACCTGCAGCACGAGGAGAGTCCTATGCTGCAATGCGTGAAGAAGTCTATCGGGCAGTCATCGCTATACTCTACAAGCTGGATGCAGAGGGTAAGCTCAAGCCTGATAGCTATGGTCATTGCCTGCCAAATGCCAGTAATCTCGAAAAACTGCTCTATAAGTATGCGGCATTTTTCTGGCCTACCATTAAGGAGCCTCCGCATAGCGCAGAGGTTATCAAACGAAATTTACGCGAGACAAGAAATATCCTTCAGGATGAAACCTTTCAAGGATTCGAATCATTACGTACTGCCGGACACGAAAAACGGAAAAAGAGTAAAAAATAAAGTTATATTTATCAGCTAAATAGTAAAGGTATTCGGATTCCATTGCTAAGGTATGCACGACCTCACGCGATCAGAAAATTACTCTTGTTTCATATCGTTACTCCTGATTTAAGGAATCTTTATGGAACAAGAAAACACCTTTTCAAGCAATATCCGTTTCTTCCATGAGCCCCAGCGATTGATTCGAATCAACCACATGATTGAGCTGCTGGCAGTCAGCCGTACTACTCTCTGGCGTTGGGTGAATGAGGGGGTTTTTCCTGAGCCCCGTAAAATTCAAGGGAGAACACTCGGCTGGACTGCCAGCCAGTATGAGGAGTGGTTGAGTAAATCACACTGATTAGATTCATTTTGCATCCTAAGCCGGTTTGTCCGGCTTTTTTTTATCCAGTGAAACAACGTGAAATACAATTACAGATTAAAACGCTGTATTAGCACTGAATGAAGTGTTGTGTAACTCAATGAATAAATTAGAAAAATATAGAGATCATCAGTTCGAGAAACCATCGGTAATTAATAATATACCGGCCTCGCAAGCAGCTCAGTGGATTAATGCTCAAGGATACTTTCTGTATGACGAAGTGTTCTGGCCGATACTTCATGCAGAGGGAGATTATGATTCCAGGATCATGGAAGCCCTTTTTGATACGGTGAATCAAACCTATCTGCGGACTTCGCGTTTTCTGGCTGTTCGCTATGATTTACATCTCAAGAGCTATACAGATGACAATCAGGTTATTTCGGACTTCTGCCAGCAATTAGCCCAGGTATTACGTGCTCGTTATCCAAAGTCTTTTTTCGATATATTCTGGGTTCGTGAGCATGACAAAGCGACAGCGCAGCACTATCACTGTGTGCTCATGGTGGACGGGAACCACATACGTACACCAAAGGTATTGAATGGGCTGGTGGAGAAGACCTGGAGTTCGGCAACTAACGGGAAAGTTTGGTTTCCCAAAAACGGATACTACATGGTCCATAAGCGCGATTCGCAGACCCTGGGGGAGCTTCTGTTAAGGTTGAGCTATTTCGCTAAATACGCCACTAAGACCGGAATCGCAAAACATATTCCGTTGTACGGACGCAAGCACTACAAAGTACTGAAGCAACAAAAGCCTAAACCCAGGACTCCAGCCAAACTCAAGCAATGCCAGCCACCTGCCGAACGTTACTGTCCGCTGCCAGGTAAGCTTGACCCGTTATTTCTCGGTGATAATGAACCCGCAGAGATTGACTCTCTGGATTATGAAACAAATAGCCAGATTCGCAGCATTCAGCGTTTACTGAAGCTGTATCAGCGCGGAAAAGCAGCTGAAAAACCTCAACTATCTCCTCACTGGCTACGGCATTTCGATCGCTATTACGACAATTACTGGCCCTGCGGAGTCAGCGTCGCTCAGTACTGTAATTGGCACGATTTAAATCCTTCAACAGCCCGGCGTTATCTCTGCGATTATCCACCAGCAGTTATCTCACCTGGCATCCTGAGGGGTTGGCTTCAAAAGGAGATTCAATATGTCATACGCTGAACAGGCACTGTATCGTTTGAAGTATGCCGGGAATAGACGTCGTCGAAAAAACTATCATGAATGGCGGCTGGAACGTCTAACGGGGCTCGAATATCGCCCACTTACGCCCAATGAGATACGTCTGCAAACGCAGCATATCCATCCGGTTGCGTGCTCGCTGGATACACTCTTTGAAAACTTTCTGAAGTTGCCTGTTGCCCGCCAGAAAAGAGCTCAGGACTACAGCGAGCGATGCGACCGCTGGAAGATTGACTGGGCCTGGCACAAGCAAAATTATCGTCGTGAAGCGATTCTGCATGGCATTACACAAACCGAATACGCGCAACGCTACAGGATACCGCACCGCAGAGCCTGGAATGCGCTGCATAAAGCTGGTGGCGCATCGCTTAGGGCGCTGTTCTGGGTTTACCATCGTCGCCAGTTTCAGCGCGAAAAAGTCGAGAATGGTCTTAGCGTTGGTGAATATATTGTGAAATATCAACTGACTCAGAAATCTGCTGCCCGACAGCTATCACGACGCCCGATGAGCGCAGAGTGGGGGCAGTATTTTGATATTTACTATCAGAGCTGGTGGCCTGAAGGCTACTCCGTCAGCGATTTTGCTAAAGCAGCGGGACTGAAGGAGACGACAGCGCGTCAGCATCTTTACGATTTTCCAGAGGGGATCATTGATCCGATGTTATTGAAACCGTTCCTGTAGATTGTGACTTTGGGAGGAAATGATCCCTTTATATTTAACAAGATAGAACGTAATGAAACCTTATTTTGTGCCAGATACATGCAATTCTATCGTAACTACATGATAGATAATGATTTACCGTTAGTCTCAGAAAAATATTTAGTGGGGGTTTTGTATATAGAGGTTAAAAGCAGTAAACAACGCATCGGATCATCAGGGTAGTACGATCCACATGTAAACGCTGAAGAGCATGCTCAAAGCAATATGAGCAACACAATATCTTCTCAATATGAAGTAGCGAGTATGGGGAGGTATTTGCTAAAGCTGAGGATGGATATTCGGTTTTTACCTGGCATGTTTCCCTCGGACTAAGTCGTAACACGTCGTTCCAAACGAATAAGTCCGGCAGGTTATGGTATTCCCCTGAACATTTGTAATTCGGGACTTTCCCAAGCTGTCGGTAGGTGATACAGATCCATCGCGGCTACGTGTCGTTTCAAATGAATCGGTTCGACTGCTGGTGGTATTGCCACTCGTATCGGTTAAGCCCCCTTCAAAATGGCCTCAAAATCCGCACCACTCAAATCGGGAGTAGCGCAGAGCATATCTCTGGCCAATGCACGTCGACGCTGCAGAAGGTCATCCAGTGTTTCTTCAAATGTGGTGATTTCAGTGTCCTTCACCGTCGGGTAATAGACATACACATCTTTAGTTTGCCCAATTCGGTACGCCCGGTCTGTTGCCTGATCTTCTTTGGCTGGGTTCCAGCAGCGAGTGAAATGAATAACATGATTGGCTTTCTGGACGTTAACGCCGAATCCGACGGCAACCGTAGAGAGAATAATCACCCCAAACCCAGGCTGAGCCTGAAAATCATCAATCAGGCGCTGGCGGCTGTTTTGACTTTGACTTTTAGTGCTGGTATCACCATTGATAATGACAGGGCGGAAACCAAACTTTTGGTGGATCGCATGTTGAAGTTCGCGCTGTAAATCTCGAAGCTCCGTAAAAATAATGACCTTATCTTTCGTGGTGTGTTTTAGTTCTGCGAGTATTTTCAGCAGCCAGTTAAGCTTGGGTGAGTTATCACGAAAACGTGGTTCTGGATTAACTACTGCAGGGTGTGCACAGATGAGTTTCAGTCGGTGTAACAAACCTAACATACCGGTTCCGGCCTGCTGCATCCCTTCGCTCAGTGCTTGCTGTTGTTGCCAATTTGCAACGGACGAAAGGTAGAGCTGTTTTTGCACGCCAGACAACGTCAATTGCTTGCAGCTTTCCACTTCAATTTTCTGAGGTAAATCACGCGCAACCTCTTCTTTGGTTCGGCGTAAAGTCTGAGGTTCTATCAGCGCTCGCAGGCTTTCCAACCGTTCCGTATCGCGGCCATCTTCGTTCTCGATGGGGCGAACATAGTGTTTACCAAATTCATTTAGTGCCCCTAACAATCCTGGCTGGGCAAAATCAAATAAGCTCCACAGGTCGACAAGTGTGTTTTCGACAGGTGTTCCTGTACATGCCACTTTAAACCTGGCTTGTACCGCGTTGGCCGCATGTGTGATTAACGCAGCTGGGTTTTTTATTTTTTGTGCCTCGTCGCACACCATAATGGACCACGGCTGGCGTGCCAGAGAAAACTCCTGGTCGCGAAGCGTTTCGTAGGTTGTCAGGATGATTTTCGCCTCACCCTGCCAGCCAGGTTTAAGCAGGTTTTTGATCCCCTGAGATTGCAGATGAGCAGGGATAGCCTGTTTGGGATATTTCACCGCTTTAATGGTCTCGCCATACAATTTCAATACCGGTATTCCTGCGGTATAGAAGAAATTGTCCAGTTCACGTTCCCAGTTATCTAAAAGAGAGACAGGAGCAACAATGAGACTTGGCGGTTCTTGCGGGAATTTTTCAATGAACCATACCAGGAAGCTCAGAATTTGCAGCGTTTTCCCAAGCCCCATATCATCCGCCAGCAGGCAACCTGCGGTTTCCTCAGGTGAACGAAGGAAGAGTTGCTGGAGCCAGGCTACGCCTTCACGTTGATGGTCTTTGAGTCGGATATGCTCTTTAAGGCTCAGAGGAATTTCAGGCTCGGCATGACGCGCATTGAGGAGTGAATTGCGGCGCTGTTTGATGTAGGCCGTTTCTTCAATATTCTGCTCAATTTTGAGTACGGCTCGGGCCGTTTTATCTGCAACGTTGCCTTGAGATTCATTTGCAGTGCTTTGCTGTTTTTCCCAGTTCTTACTGAAGGTTTTAGCAGCATCCAACGGTAATTGGCTGTCATTCCATGGTGCGGTGATATGCGTTTCACCTACAGCTTCTGCCTGAGTAATTCTCTCCTGCAGTTCATCGAAATGGTGAAGGTTTTCAGGTTGCCAGCCAGACAGTGTTTCGACTGAAAACGCGGAGAAATCGATGTCATCTGGAAGCCAGTTTTCACTCTGCGCTTTGGTCAGCCAGGGAGAGGAGATTTTTTCAAATTCACCAATGCCAATCACGCGATCGCCATACTTCGCAATATCCAGCACATCGCTAAATTCTTTTCCTTCTATTTCTTGCTGCCAGCGAGTTAGAAGTGCCTGGCAATCGTGCCACTGCTGTTCAGTGAACTGACTTAATTCCAGCTCGTAACCTTGCCATGAACCGGCAGGCATCTGTGCAGCGACGCTAATACCGAGTTGCTGTATGAATTTATCCAGCTCCCGGGGGGCTGAGAACCCAAAAGTGATTTCTGGCTGGGGAACAGGTGAAACAGGCTCAAGTACCAGCGTAACTTCTGCGATCTTATTTTCCGCATTCAGTTGCGGTATCAACCTGAAATGATGAAAGAAAATCCTGGCATCAAACAGTGCCTGTTCATGTTCTTCAGGGGCAATAACACTGGCGGCATCTTCACCCAGGAAGGTATAAGGATTGCGAACAAAGGAAAGCGCTTCGCTTCCGGCCACTCGACGGCCTGGAATCGAGTGTATTGAATTCAGGACTTCTTTCACTTCGGGAGGGATAATGACATGGCTGAGTTCGCCATTCTCTCCAGGGATGCGGTAGCTATCGTGAACCTGCGAGTTTTTGTCAAAACTGCCTAGCCAGTTAGCAGGCTGGTCCTCGAAATGGGGCTCAATTTCGATAACAGCAGTATCGGCAACCGTTGCTTTACGCAGACGTAATGACAATGAAGTTGGTTTGACGACATGCGTTTTTTCTAAATAATCATCAAATTTTGCGGCTGCTTGCTTCGCACATTTGCGGATAGCGGCCCATCCCAACTGGTTAGTGGTTTCACCAGGAGTCTGATTTTTCTGTGCACTGAGTTGTTCTGTTGCCTGTAAGAGTGCCCAGTTTTCACGCGATAACAGGTATTGCTGATTTTCATGGGTTAAAATGGCACCGGTACGACTGAAACGGATCGGCTTGCGGGCTGGAAGCGTAGCCCATTCAGCAATCCAGACGCGAAAATCGCTATCGCTTAATGCTCCTCGTGAACTCAGGCTTGCGCGTAAAGGCAGTACGTCAGGTACACCGATAAGAGGCAGGCTGCTGGCATGTTCCTCATCCTCCAGCAGGCGATACAGTGCGTCCCAACTCAACAACCACCGGTCTGTAAGTGATATCAGATAGTCTTCTTCAGCCAGTTGTTCTAGCCAGGATGCCAGTGCCCAAAGCTGCGAATCATCAACCAGCGATAGCGGAAAGCTAAGTCCGTTTTCCTCAACCTGGTACTGATTTTTTAGGTGATGTTCTATCTGCTGACGGTTTCCCGTCAGTTTACTTAACAGACGTTTCAGCATTATTTGATCCAGTAACGATGCGGTTCTTTAGCCACGGGCGCAAAGCCTAGCCGTAACAACTCTCTTTCTATGGTGTCGTCAGGAGTATTGAGTTGTACGGACAGTACGCCACCTTTTTGTCGATTATCGCTGACGATACATGAACTACCTTCAACCAGATGCTGTATAGCCGTATCACGCAACGGGTTGATGATTTTAATGTCGGACATAGAGGCGGGAGAGGACGCTTTCTTATCGACAAACTTGATGGCTTCTTCTGCCATCCACCGAATGCCCAACTGACGCAGCTCGTCGTCGTATTTCAACATCCAGCCGGTTATCCGGACTTTGTTATACCCTTCTGCGCGCGGTGTATGGGGCAGTCGGAGCACGCAGCGCCCCTTATCTTTTAGATGAATGTTGATATCAAGCGTGCGTGATTCAGGGTTAAATGGCGCGTGACCTATTCGATAGGCATACATTGCATTCCCTGTCCCGGAAAACTCAACGAACAGATAATCGTTGATCTGCATAATCATGGCGTTATCAAAGTTACGTCCACCTCGTAAGTAACTCAATCGTCCCTTATTCTCCTCGCGGAATTTCACAAAGTCACTACCACGGTCTTGCCAGGCATCAGTCCCCATGACGATACGGGTAAATCCCATCTGATTGGCGAAACGTAGCCAATAGTGCAATCGTGCCTGGTCAACATCGCCATTACCGCGCAGCAATTCAAAGAAATGCATCAGATCTTGTTTTGCCAGCCAGCCCCGGACCATCGCAGCCACCGGCTCAGAGACATACTGATGCCATTTATTCTGCTGGCTTTTCAGTTGCGGGTTATCCCAGTATTCCAGCGCGGCCTGCTTCAAAGCTGAATGAGCCTGATCGCGATAAATAGAATGGTAATAGCGAGTCAAGGTCGCAGTCATGATGTCATCACGGAAACGTACCCACTGGGCAGCCAGACCTAACAACCAGCTAATTTTGTCCAGAAACTGGGGATCGTCGAGTGTGTCCAGTTGCGCTAAAAGCACCGTGAAAATACGTTTCCACAACCAACTGCTATCAGGGATTTGCGCGATTTTTTCTAATGACGAGAGTGAATTGCTCTCACCCGCAAGTAACTGTCTGGAGATCACGCCTCCCGCCTGCGGGGTAAAAATATCGTGATAAAACTCAATGGTTTTCATCCACGATTTTTCTCGTCGTATAGCCGCTTTCACCACCATGTAACCCTGAGCGATATGACCACGCAGTACGCACCAGTGCGGGTTTGTCTCAGGTGATGGGTTCTGGTAAGCAAAATAGCTTGAACAGAGTGCGGCCCAGTCTCGGCGTTTCAGGGTTTTAGTTTCAAGCCGCTTTTTGATTGCATTGTTTACTTCAGGGAAAAACGTATCATCCTCCAGCAGTACTGGCTGGTCAGGATATGACGGATCATTATCGGCGAGACCATAAAACACCATCCGCCACTCTCGCTCCGTGAGTTCTTGTGCAAGGCGAAGGCGACGCAGAGCTGCCAGTCGCATTTTTTGTGGCGGTAAAGGGATTTTTTCTGCCTTATCAAACCGCTTTTCCATGTCGAGAGCAGCTGAGGCCAGCGCGTGGAAATCATTATGCAGATAATGGTCATCCCGTTGGCTGGAAGAGAGCCTCGCTGCAATGCGTTGAGAAAGAGAATTCAGTGCAGGCGTCATAGGGGCATTACCAACTGGCAAACTTCTTTATTGACGACGGGGGGGAAATCCACCTCATCGGCCTTATCACGTTTATCTTTAAGCCCGAAGAACTGCATGCGCAACTCGACGCGGCGGCTGGCTTCCTTGCTTTCCTTGGCATTATTGAAGGAGACACCACCCGCGAGGAAAAGTTTACGGATTTGGAGCTGCTGTTCTGCGGAGATATTTTTTTGCAGAGGGCTGCGGCTATCGAGCAGACTACACATTACCCACTCAGAACGTTGCAGGGAGAGATGTAGGTTGTATAAGTACGAACCGTCGGTGTCGGTAAACCCTTCAATAACGATCTGCTTAAACCATTTTTTACCTTCTTCACTGTTGGACGCTTCCAGCACAAGAGGAACCACATCCTGCAACGCTTTTTGCCCCTCAGCGTTCAGGAAAAATTGGTTGTGATCGAAACGCCCGGCTTCACCAAAACTGATACGGTTATCATGGCAATCCACCACAATGGTTTTGTTCACGTTGCGGGCATGCAATTCCAGGCGCTCACACAATCTGGAAATATCCTGCCCCCGTGTTTTTTCACCTTGCTCCGCACGTTGAATACGCTGCGTAACGGAACTCAGCGACGCAACCATAACGACCAGAAATAACACCATCATGGCAGTCATCAAATCGGCATAGGAGATCCAGAAGGGTTTCTCTGCTTCATCGCTGCGGCGTTTTTTAACGCCAAATGCATTTCCAAACATCAGCCGTCACCCCTTAGGCACGAACGCGTGACAGGACATCATCAAGCTCGCTGACGCTTTCTCCGATCTGTTCGACAGAACCCGCGAGCAGAGTAGAAGCCTTCGCCATTTCAACGTCCAGTTTGCCCAGCGTTTTATCCAGGCTGCGTGAAACACCTTCAGAGAAGTCTTCAAACCCTTTCCCTAGCACGTCACTGACATTTTCCATAAAGGCCTGTGCTTCCCGGTTATAGCTCTGCAGACGCTCACCGTGCTGCTTAAGGTCGGCGATGAATTGGGTGCGCGTGGTTTGTTCAGACTGCGTATTTGCGGCGAGCAACTCCAGCATGGCAATGGATTTGCTAACCGCTTCCCGATTGTTACGATAATCAGCCACCACAGAGGTGAGTTCGCTGGTGGCAAGGGAGAGTGATGAACCTGCCGATTGCGCTTTATTCAGCACGTCAGCGGTAAGGTGGTTTGCTTCCGACACCCGATCACCGGCATGTTCAAAGCGCTCGGCCGCCAGACGCATTTTGTCCGCGCCGGTATGCATATCCTGAATCTGGCGGTTAGTTTGTTCTGCGAGTAAACGAAGTGTTTCAGTTGTTCCCTGATGCTGGCTGGCAACAGTTTCGACCAATTGTTTAATCTGATCGTCTACCTCACTCATTACCCGCTGAGTCTGTTCGTGCAGGGACTGCTGATTCGCTTGCTGATTTGCTGAAATCTGTTGCTGACCCTTATCAATCTGCCCAAACAGGCTACCCAGTTGTTCACCAAGCGACTCGACAGAGGCTGCCATTTTTTCCATTGTGGCGCTTTGTCCCTGCTGCACTGAATTCTGAATGGCTTCAATAAAGGCGGTCATATGTTCTGCCTGGGCTTTTTCTCGCGCCTCGCTATCAGCGAACATTTTCTCTAGTTGGCGAGCCATTCGCTCGCCGGCACCTTCACCTTCTGCGCCAATTTTAGCCACCGAGGTCTGAAGGCTGGTGAGCATGTCATTCATGCCAGCCTGCATAGCTTGCTGGCCAGATTTCATCTCTGATAACAGTTGCTCGATGAGCTGCGCGCTGCCCTGGCGGGAATCATCGCTCACCTGACGCATGTCCTGTAATAACGCGCCGAAACCGGTTTGCATTGTCTGAATAGCGCCAACGGTTTGTCCCATCATTTCGTTGAGATTAGTAAACTGCTGACCAAAGGTGGTGTCGAGTTTCGCCATAAACGCGGTCAGCACATCCTGCAGCATGTTTTGTACCATGCCGCTTTGATCGCCACTGGCGGTCTGAACCGCGCCCGCTATTTTATCCAGCGGTGATTTCAGGCTGTTTTCAATCGCACCGCTGACTTGCTCGGCAAACTGTTGTCCTGTTTCGCGATAGGTGGTGCTGAGGGTGGTCGCTAGCCGCTCGTTTTCCACTTTCTGGCTGTTGGCCAGATGCAGCAGCATATCGCGTAAATCGGTAACCAGGCTCTCTTTCAGATGGCGTGCCTGGGTCGCGCTTTCATTACTGGATTTTACCAGTGAGGCAAGGTACTCCTCGCCAACACCGCTGTCATAGAGGGCGTCGAGAGCTGCGGTGAATTTTTCCAGATATTTGTAGCATTTCGCCAGACAGAATTTCTCCAGCCAGGTGATAAGGATAGAGAACGTAATCGCAAATGCTGAACCGAGGAAGGCGTACAGCACATCGCGAAGCAGATTATTGACGCTGCTGGAGACCTGCTCTGGTGTGCTGGGGTCGAAGTGGTTGAGACCAATCATCAGACCGTAGAAGGTACCGATAATCCCCACACCGGTCAGAATACCGGGCAGGTGTTTGAAAAATTCGGTGTTCAGCGGAATATCGACCAGTTGTTGCTCCGAGAAGAAACTGGCGCTCGGTGCAGTAGCCCTAATACGGACGATTTTCTCTTCCCCGTCCTCCAGTTCATATTGTGAGTGCAACGATTCTTCGAATTCATTCCAGGCGTGCTTTAACTCAGGCTGTACAAACAAACTTTGCAGATGCTGAAGCTGATTACCAGGCTCATTATTTTCGATGCCATTAATTGACTGAGTATATTTTTTCAGGCCGTTAATAATTTTAACTGCTCTAAAAAAATAAAAGAAAATAAAACAGAGGAATGCAAAACTGACGAGGCCGATAACGGTTGCCGGTACCATATAAGGTTGCACCGAGGTAAGCGCCAATAAGACAGAATTAAGCCAGGACATAGTTTTACCTGTTATATATTCAAAAAACACACGATAGCATAACCATTGGCAACATGGTGATGCTGCCAACTTACTGATTTAGTGTATGATGGTGTTTTTGAGGTGCTC
>OGZS01000267.1_pt1 | contig 36918 bp, 53 predicted proteins | sample 1576901 | NCBI WGS metagenome assembly OGZS01 (sample SAMEA3541563, study PRJEB24748) | human gut metagenome | biome: human gut; feature: human-associated habitat; material: faeces | place: China | collected 2012 | reverse complement strand
GTTAATCACCGCCGCGGCTGCAGGCAGCCCGGCCTTGGCGAACAGCGTCACGAAGTGTGGGGAGGTGATCGTTTATGCATGGATGGATCGTCGCCGAGAAAACAGCGAGAAGCCTTACGGGACAAGGCTTAGAGCCGGACTAGCCGTTTCTGCACGGCTGGTCGGGAAATGTGATTTTTTAGAGATTTATGCGTTAACTTCTGCACTATTATGGATTGTTAGTGTTAGTTCTTAATAGTGTTTTATAGCTTTTAAACAACTCGCCCGTACCAAACAACTTTTCCCACAACGTCAAAATCTGAAGGGATGTTATTTAAATTTATCGTGAATGGCTTGTATGCAGGATTAGTGCTAGTCACGAAAAGCTCAGAGCCTGGTAAGCGCTGGACTCTTTTTACTATAAGCTGACCATCAAGGCGCAGCACATAAATGCCTTCTCTCGGCTCCTTATCACCATGATTTACAAGTATAATATCCTTGTCATTAAGTACTCCTTCCATCGAATCACCTACAACGCTGATTACAGATAGTTTCGTTGGGTCTGCTTTTAAATGATTTACGATCCAATATCTTCGAAAAGACACTGTGAACATCGGCGTTTCATCATCATTCCAAGCACCATATCCAGCAGCTGCAGCTACGTTGTAGCGCGGGACAAACACAAACTCGCCTAAGTCAACATCATTTCCATGAACATCCAAGACTCCGCTAGCTGCTGGAACCGTTTGTAGTTTCGTTTCTGTTAGAACAGGGCTGTTTTGCCCGGTAGCAAGCCATTCAATGCCTACGCCTGCGGTCTTGGACAAAATAACCAAATTATCAAGTGTAGGCTGAGTCGTCCCTGTGAAGTACTTATGCATAGCTCCGTAACTGATGCCGCAATCTATCGCAAACTGTCGAATGCTCTTATCGCCTATCGCTATACGCAATCTTTCCGCGAAAGTGGTTCCTTTTTGATTATCCAATAAAGGATCCATAGTACCTTTTTTACCGTTTGGATCCTTTTCTGTGTAAGTCATTGATACCTCCTAGGTGTAACACATTTAAATGATAGCGGTCACGACAATCACAAAAGGAACCAAAAAAGCTTGATGTTTTCCTTTTAGTGATCAACACTGTTATTACAGTTAGTAACACAGATGAGTTATTACTATGTATAAACGGATAGAGTCTCAGAAATGCGCTTTAAATGGAACCACTTCATGCGATTGGCATCGAGCGGACATCATTGCTGAGTTACGTAAAAAAGGGACCACATTGGCTTCTTTATCTCGTAACTCAGGATTAAACGCGCGCACCTTGAACAATGCACTAGACCGTCGTTATCCCAAAGGTGAGCGGATCATTGCGTCAGCTATTGGTGTTGAGCCTTCTGAAATCTGGCCATCGAGATATGGTGAGGTGGCATGATGTGGTCAACGGTCGCTGAGCTCACAGGTTGCAATGGGATGCCTGCTACAGAACGGGGTTGCCGTAAATACCTTGATAACCTCGCTGCAAAAGTTCCTGATGTCCGCCGGAAACGCGTAGGTACAAAGGCGTTTGAATATCACATCGATTTTTTGCCTGCTAGCACTCAGGAGGAAATTAAAAATCGTTATTACAACTCTCTGCTTTCAGAAAAGACAGTATCTACAAAAGTAGTCAGTACGCGACCGCGTTCAGATACAGCGACAAAGAAAAATATTTCGCTTATACGTCAATGCCCTGCGTTGCTTGATCGTGAAGTGAACTCGCTGACAGCTAAGCAAAAGCAGATCGCAGATGCTCGGGCGGTGTTGGCCATGGAAGTCGAAAAGCTCAGAGATGCGGGTTTGTCACGCACAGCAGCGGTTAATTTCGTCTCCATGGGCTCACGCAAAGGAACGCTCCCGGAACATCTGATGAAAGCCTCTGAGCTGGCCAATGCCCGCAAAGGCAGCAGTCGTGCAGGCGTAGGTACCCGCAGCCTGCAGGAATGGGTGAGCGTCTTTGAGTCAACAAAACCCGGTATCGAACGTATGGCCATGCTGGCACCCGGTCATCTTAAAGCGAAGAAACCTGAGCAGATTAAATGGTTACCTGATTTTCTTGCTCACTGGCGTAACCGTAAAGGGCCGAGTCTTACCGAGGCATATCGTGATTTCAAAGCTGAATGGACTGCTCTCTATGCTGGCCAGCCAGCAATGATTGAGGCGTGCCCTTCCTATGATGCAGTTCGCCGGGCTATGGAAAAACTGCCCCGCCGTGAGAAAGCACGGGGCCGTGTCAGTGGTTCTGCTGCGCTGGTTTATGAGTGCTTCCAGAAACGTGACTGGTCTCCGATGCCGGTTAATGGCTGCTGGATTGCGGATGGTAAGTCACTGGAAATGAAAGTCGCACATCCAGATCATGGTCGCCCGTTCACACCTGAACTGACGCTGATTATTGATGGCCGGACACGCTTTGTCGTTGGCTGGAGCCTGGCTTTATCTGAAAGCGTTATCGCTGTGGCCGATGCCTACCGGTACGCCATGCGCCACTTCGGTAAGCCGCTGTTTGTTTATTCCGATAACGGTGGTGGTGAAACCAACAAAACCCTTGATGCTGATGTGACGGGTATTTTCAGTCGCCTGGGTATTGAGCACCCGACCAGCATTCCCGGACGTCCTCAGTCTCGCGGGATCATCGAGCGACTGAACAAGGGTATACCGCGCCGTGTGGCCATGCAGTTTGACACCTTTAGCGGTGACAGCGCTGACCAGGAGCATGTGCGTATTACAGCGCGAGCCATTCAGTCAGCCGTTAAGGCGCAGGAAAACGGCCGTGAACTGACACCGGTACAGCGTACTGCTTTGGGAAAACTTCCCTCCTGGCAGCAGCTGCTGGACGCCATCGCAGAGGAAGTGGACATCTACAACAACACACATGAGCACCGGGAACTGCCTAAGCGTAATGGTAAGCATATGACGCCGGCAGCGTATCGCCGCGCCGTTCTTGAGGCGGAAGGTGATGAGACGGAATATCTGACCGACGTTGAGTTGCGTGAAGCGTTCATGCCTGAAATGGTCCGTACCGCGCAGCGTGGCTGGTTACGTCTGTTCAATAACGATTATTTCTCAGAAGAATTGATCCAAGTCGACAGCGAAGAAGTGCGCGTGGCCTTTGATATCCATGACCCGCAATCCGTCATTGTGCGCCGGATGGATGGCTCTTATGTCTGTACCGCCATCTGGAATGGCAATAAACGTGCAGCGATTCCGGTCAGTGCAATGGATGTAGCCGTTGAGAAACGCCGTCAGCGCCGTATGAAACGCGTTGAAGAGAAAGTCCTGGAGATTGAAGCCGAAGGCCGCTCCGTTCTGCCGGGGCAGCGATTTGATGACCTGGGGAGCTTTATCCCTGCTGAATATACCGTTGAGAAAGAAGAAGAGCCGTATTTCTTCCTTGAAACTGACCGCGACGAATATATGAAAAAAATCGGCAATAGCCGGTAAGGAGAGTTTATGAGCATACATGTTGAACTGAATGACCTGATGACCCGCAAAGGCTACAGCCAGACACAGGTAGCCAGGGCCATTGGCAAAAGCACAGCGGTTATTAATCAGTACCTGCAGGGTAAATATGCCGGTGATGTTCCTGCAATTGATGCACTGGCACGTAGCTTTATTAACCGCGAAGTGGAAAAAGAAAAATCGCAGAAAATTGCTGCTCGTTTTGTCCCTACGGTCACCTCTCGCAAGGGAATGGAGGTCATCAGATATGCGCATCTTGATGGCGATCTCAATGTTATTTATGGCGCTGCGGGTCTTGGTAAAACGATGATTTTGCGTGAATACGCCGCCCAGCATCGTGATGCCTTACTCATTGAGGCTGACCCGGGGTATACGGCGCGTGTGGTTCTGGAAGAGCTCTGCGGCCTGCTCGGGATTAGTAAGCGCGGGAATATGCATGAACTCAGCGAAGCCTGTATCGCGGCTCTGCGTGATTCAGGTCGTCTTCTGATGGTGGATGAGGCTGAAAACCTGCCATACCGTGCGCTGGAAACCTTGCGTCGGATCCATGACAAGTCGGGTATTGGCCTGGTACTGGCTGGAATGCCTCGGCTCATCATCAACCTCAAAGGTAAGCGTGGTGAGTATCAACAATTGTATAGCCGCGTAGGCTTCGCTCTCTGTATCGGTGATTCCCTGCCGCAGAGCGATATCACTGATATTGCGGTCAGCATGCTGCCTGGTGCAGGTAGCCAGGAAGTCAGCGAGGCACTGTTTAAAGCCAGCCATGGCAATGCCCGCCGGTTGTTCAAGCTGGTCCGCGGTGTCAGTCGTCATAGTGAAATCAGTGGTAATGCTGTCAGTGCTGGTGCGGTGCGTAAGTTTGCTGAAATGCTCATTAACTAGGGGGCTGCATGGCCATTATTGAAATTTCGGTCTCACGCAGAGGTAAAGGGGTTCAGGTTCGGACCCGAATGGTCAGGAATGATGATGATTCTGAACTGGTAAGGAATACCGCTAAAAGAATTCATATGTCGCTGGGGGGATTTATTCACGGTCTGGTCGCCAGGATATTCGCAAAGGTTGAAAATATATCGCCATCCCCGGCAGATAAAAACAATATTCACTAACCCATGGTCAGGAGTTGCTATGTGCCGTTTACCAATTAACGATCCAAAAATGATGGCCCCGATTAACCGCCTCATGCGTGGCGGCCTGCAGGTACTGGACATTAACACCCGGTTCCGTCGCCCTATCGTCGAAGTTGACCGCCCGTTTGAGTCGTGGCGCGGCAAGGAAGTCGAGATTACCGAGCGCAAGGACGGTAAAAGCTCACAGGTCAAAATGCTTATCTGGCGCGGGATGCATGTTATCTGGAGGTAGTGTGGCTGAGATAGTTATTACGATCACTGAAAGTAACGAAAACCTGAATATATCCGCGATTATATCAGCAGAGAAAAAGGATTCCTGTTTAGTTAAAGATGTTTCAAACATTATTGCACCGTTAATACTGGCGACTGCCAGTGCTGAAATCGCTAAATTTTTACAACATTTAAATGAGGTCCATCATGGATAAGAAAGAAACACAATTTACTGCAGCGACTGTTCCGGCTGATTACTGGATGGATGCCAAAGGTGCGTTAATCCCGGTAAAACTGCTGAAACCCATCGACCTTGCTCGTGATGCTCTGGTCGGCGAGATCGTGACTAAGGCGATTGAGCTCAATAAACTGATGAAGGAGTTTAAAAATAACTCCTTTGCGGATATAGCGGCATTCGTTGACCTGTCAGCGAATGAATACGATGTGAAACTGGGGGGGAAGAAAGGTAACGTCACACTATTCACGTTTGATGGTCGCTATAAAATTCAGCGAGCTATGGCAGACCGTCTTGCCTTTGATGAGCGCCTGCAGGCGGCCAAAGAACTTATCGATCAGTGCCTGTCCGACTGGACCGAAGGTGCGAAGCCAGAGTTGAAAGTCCTGATTAACCGGGCTTTCTCAACTGACAAATCAGGTGAGGTCTCTACGGGGGCGGTTCTGGCCCTTCGGCGTTATGAGATTGATGACCCGCGCTGGCACAGTGCCATGACTGCAATCGGGGAATCAGTCCAGATTGTGGCAACAAGTGCCTATATCCGTATTTATGAGCGTATTGGTGACACTGACCAGTACCGTCCTGTTGCTCTGGATATGGCGGCGGTGTGATATGAACGCGAAAGAATTTAACCGTAAATATAAATCAGGTACTGCCTTCTGGCATCAGCGTCCAGATGAAAAAGAGCGCCGGGCGGTAAGAACTGTCGCTGCTGCTATGGATTTGAAGTCAGCGACAATTGTGGAAATTAACGTAGAGCCATGGCTTGCAAACGTGAACTCACTTACTCGTCAAATTTAATTAAATAATAAGTGCTTTTTAAAATGGCGTAATGCGTCAGGGGATGCTTACGCCTGAATACAGGATATCAATCATGAAAGTATCTTTAGAAAGTATTTTTGAACGTATTATCGAGTGTACTTACCTGCGTGCAATAACCTGGTTAATAAGCGTTAGTTTTTGCATTGTCTTCTGGGGTTATTGCATTTTTTACGGGTTAAAAGCCTGGGGGTTGTTATTGACGATGTTTAAGGTGGCTTAAATGGGATTTTATAAAACGACTCAAAAAGCAGCTCTTGATGCGTGGGACAATGAAATTCATCAACGCGCAGAGCTGAAAGAGAAGGCACTCGAGTTTGCTAAAAAATTCGGCGGCAAACCGGTATTTTGCGGTGATGCTACACACTTCCGCTTTCACGGTCTGTCATTCGATGCTGCGCCACTGATTGGCCATAGCAGTTTATGGACGCTCTCCCGTTCGCAGAATGGTTACACCCGAGAACCAAGAGGTAAGAGCCGCATTCCCCGTGAGCGCCGCGCGGAACATCTGCAGCTGTTGGCCGCATGGGACGAGGGGCGTCCCACAGATAGGATTTCAAGGGAGCCTTACTGGAAAGCGCTGGGCCTTGAATGGGGGATGTTGATCCTGTGTGGTATCACCCATTTTCGGGTCGGGGATGTCATTTATTTCAAAACCTCCACCACTCCCTCTAAAGGCTCCGGCGTAATAGAAATTGTTGAATCTGAATATTACGACGCTGAAATAGCGCTGAATATGACAGGAGAAAGCCATGGCTGATTATCTTTGCGTCTCCGGTTGTGAGATCCAGGAGATGGGCGACAGACGCGTTTATCACCTGAATAATAACTCCGTTGTTATCGAGCATCCGAAATACCCAGGTAAGACCCGATTTCAGTTTTATACCCATAGCGGGCAGTCAATCCGTAAACCGGCCGATAAAACCGCAATGAAACAGGCCGTAGAACGTCACAAAAAACGCTGGAGATTAGCATGAATACTGCAAACCATTTTATTACCACCGGGTCAGGTCAGCACTTTTATTTTTGTAATTCTGGTCCTGATATTGTGTATATCGAAGATATCGCCCTGGCGCTTTCTAACTTGTGTCGTTTTACTGGCCATCTCGACGAGTTCTACAGCGTCGCGCAGCATTCTGTACTGGCCAGTTACCTGGTGCCGTCTGAGTTCGCGCTTGAAGCACTCCTGCATGATGCCAGTGAGGCTTACTGCAATGATATTTCTGCGCCGCTAAAAGCCCTGCTACCGGATTATCGTGGCATTGAAAAATGGGTTGAAGGTTTAATCAGCCAGAAGTTTGGCACGCCTGAAACTATCAGCCCGGAGGTCAAACAGGCCGATCTCATTATGCTGGCTACGGAGCGGCGGGATTTATTTATTGATGATGACACTGAATGGGCCATTCTTCGGGGGATTCAGCCGACGAATGAATTTACGATTAATCCTCTTCTGCCCCGCCAGGCAAGAAAGCTGTTTATGGAGCGCTGGCATGAGCTCAGTTCGAAAGTCTGATAAATCAGAAAAGCTGAAACTGATGGAGGAAGCATCACGGTTCAGAAATGCGAAGGAACGTCGTCTCTTCTGGACTGACATTGTGACCATCCTTCTTTCATTTTTGCTTCTGTTTATATTTAACATCGTTTTACAGAAATGATTAATGAGGTGTTTTATGGGGAATATAACCCGGGAAAAACGCGATAGCTTTATAAAGCAAATCATTGATGAAACCAGACTAAGAGGACGCCTTACGGTTCGTGATGCCTGCCAGATGTTAGGGATGAACAGGGATGCAGTTCAGCGTTACTTCAAAATTGCAGAAAATAGCGGAGAAGTTTACCGTCATGGGAATCTTGGGTTGTTTCCTGATTACAGGGCGACAATTAAATTTGACCTGCAGCGGTATACCTGCAAGAAGGCAGCAAAAGATAATTCGCAGGGTCAAAAACTTAACAGTACTTATGATTGTCTTCGGAGGACTCATGAAGTACCTGCTGCGTAATATATCCGCCGATATTTTTAACCGGCGTTATCCGGTGGGGTCCCGGTTTCGGTACTACATCGTTCCCGGGATGCCAGAGGTTGAAGTAGTCACCACCACATCCGAGGCCTGGCATGTACGTAACGGCCGACTGGTCGTCCGGGTGGAAGGGAAAATAGGAGGCGTGTCGGTCAACAAACTCGAACCCATTCAGTGAGTCATTCTTGCAGGCACTTTGCGGAGTGCCTGCCGTAATGGCAACCAACAGGAGGCAATATGTCCACTCCAGCAAAACGCGGCCTTATCGGGGCCATCAAAGCCGGTCAGGCTCATCTGGGCTGGGACGACGCGACATATCGCGCCGTTCTGGTCCGTTTGTGCAACGGCAAAACATCATCCACTAAATGTTCCCTTGAGGAGCTGCAGGCCGTGCGTGAATACATGCACGACCAGGGTTTTCCGCGCCAGTCAGCACGTCATGGAAAACGTCCTAAGGTAGCCCGTTCACGTAAAAACATGCTCAGCAAAGTTGAAGCTTTGCTTGCAGATGCGAAACGGCCGTGGAATTATGCCGAGAAAATGTGCGATCATATGTTTCAGGTTAAGCGCGTCGAATGGTTAACAACCGAACAGTTGACCAAACTGATGCAGGCGCTGGCCATTGACGCAAAACGGCGTAAAAAACGGGAGACAACTGATGAATCTGCAACAGGTAACAGAGCTACTGCCCCCGGTAGTCATTCAGATAGCTGACCTTATCGGCTTCCCGGCCACTGAACGCCTGCTTTCAGCGTTCGGTGGTACCACCTTTCCGATCGGAAAAGGTCTCCGCGCTCTTGGTGCTCAACGTGCAGCTCTCCTCCGCGATACTATCGGCGACCATAATGCTCAACTGCTCTTCAAAAACTTTGGTGGTTTTCCGCTTTATCTGCCTCGTTGCGAGCAGGCATTACGTGAACTGCGTAATCAGCGTTTCCTGGCAGAGTTCCACGCAATTCGGCAAGACGGTATTTCTTCGCTCATGGCGATGACAATCCTTTGCCCTAAATATGGCTTTAGTGATCGTACCGGATGGAGTTTACTGTCGTTACAAAAAAACAGCGCTAGCTCAGTGCAGGATTCTCTTTTTTAAGGTTTATGGCATGGAACATGTAGCTATTATCGTTTTCTGGATGTTTTTTACATTAGTAGTTCCAATCTACGTTTACCGTGATGCAACGAACAAAAAGATTGCTTACCCTGAGCGATGGGGGGTTGGAGTGGCCTTATCTCTCTGCATTCTCCTCCCGTTATACCTGGTTATTAGATTATATTTTAGAGGAACGGATGATGAATTAAATGAATGGCATGCTGGATACCGCGATGCCAATCCTGTTCTTGTCTATGCGGTTATTATTCTGTCGTCATTATCTGGACTGGTATCTAACTTCTAGTTGGCACTGAAGCCCCTCAATCTGATTTACTGATCCCCCTCCCGCGATACTGACACCACCTTTACTTTTTGTGGTGTCAGTTCATGAATCTCAACGACTTCCAGCGAGCCGCCGGCATTACGCAACAGCGGGCGCAGCAATGGCTTGAGCCGCTGAATGCGGCAATGGCTGAATTCTTTATCAATACCCCGCTGCGCCAGGCTGGCTTTATCGCACAGCTGGGGCATGAGAGCCTTCGGTTTACCCGGGTCGTCGAAAGCCTGTACTACCGTGATGCTGCGCGTCTGGCGATGATTTTCCGTTCTGACTTCGATCTCAACAAAAATCGTAAGATTGAGCCGTCAGAACTGGCACTGGCCCAGCAGTTCGTCGGCAGGCCGGAAGCGACCGCTAATTTTGTCTATGCCAACCAGGGCGGGAACGGCCCGGAGTCCTCCGGTGACGGCTGGCGCTATCGCGGCCGCGGGTTAATTCAGATCACCCTCAAGAACAACTATCGAGCCTGCGGGCAGGCGCTTGGGCTGGACCTGCTGAAAAATCCCGACCTGTTGCTGGACCCGGTGAACGCGGCCTGTTCTGCCGCCTGGTACTGGTACCAGCATGGCTGTAATGCGCCTGCGGATGCGGCCAACGTGGTAGAAGTCACCCGCAAAATTAACCCCGCGCTGGTTGGTCTCGATGACCGTGCCATGCTTTTCGAGAAAGCCCGGAGGGTGTTATGTCCCTCAAAGAACTGATTTCTAACCCGTCGGGCCGGCTCAGCACCTCCGACACTATTACTTTTTTTACCTTCCTGGTCACGTCCGCGATCGTCATCTGGTACGGCTACAGCCTGCAGCTGCAGGAGTGGATGTTTACCGCCTACATCGTCGCCTGGGCGGGTCATAACATCGGTTCAAAACTGGTGGCCATGAAGCGTGACCAGCCTGCATCCACACCTAACGGAGGCACCCCCGATGGCCAGTAAACTCTGGGCGCTGGTTAAACCGCTGCTCCCCTGGCTGGTTGCTGTCGCACTGATTCTTTTCGTCGGTATCTGGATCGGGATTCAGGTGACAGCCATCCAGATGCGTGACGACGTTCAGACGGCGAACAACGCTACAGCGACCGTTCAGAAAGCCTTCGACAATTACAAAATTGAGCGTGAAAAAACAGATGCCGATAAGGCCAGACAAAACCAGTCGCAACTGCAGGCTCAGGTGAATCTCGCCGAGCACTACCGGCAGCAGGCGGACAAATTGTCCGGTGAGCTGCTGGCCAAAGGCAAGGCATTGACGATCGCACAGCAAAAACTGAGGGAAAAAACTGATGAACTCGCACGTAAAGATGGTCCTGGCTGGACTGGTATTGGTCCCGGGGCTTTGTGCCTGTACGGGCAAAACCTCGGCTATCCCGCCGGACCCGGTTGCAGTGAATATCTGTCAGCAGCCAACGGCGGAAATGCTGGAAATTCCGGCGATGCCGGCCGCGCCGGAGGCGGACTCTCCCCCCGGGGCATCCTCGGGCACAGTAACGCCTACGGCGAATGGTGCCAGCTTATCCGCAACAAACTAAACACCATTCGCCAGCTCTACGGTAAGGAGCCGCAATGACCCCTGACCAGATTTATCAGATATTGCTGGGCGGTCTTGGGCTCTTCGGCGGTATCTGGATACGCCGGCTGCAGTCGGATATTCGGGACCTCGAAAAAGCCGTTGAGCGTATCAAGGATGAATATCAGCGCCGGGAGGATTCCCGCCGCGACCATGACCAGCTGATAGACCGCATCCGCGATATCAAGGAATCGGTTGATCGCGTACTCGAAAAACTGGACAAGAAGGCAGACCGGACATGAAGGCCAGACAAAAGCGGCGTCAGCGTCGTATCACAACAGCAAACGTCACAGCGTCGCCCCGGCTGCCCAGTGATGACCCGTTACTGCTTCTGCAAAAGTTACTGACCGAGCAACGTCAGCCGCTTTCATCCGACATCATGCCTGAGCTGGAGAAAATCTCCGGGGCGGTGATGCGTATCGATCGGCGTATTGATGCGATGGAAAGCCGGGTTATCCGTCAGGGGGCTATCTCCGGTGGACTGACCGGGGCGCTGTCGGGCGGACTGGTCGTGACGACCATTTCCTTAATCAAGGCCAAGATGGGGTTCTGATATGGCGCATCCGCCCGAGACAAGGGAAAAAGTTCGGCGGCTTTATATTCAGAGCCAGCTGTCGCTGCAGATCGTTTCTTCACAATGCGGCGTCAGTTTTGCGACGGCCGCCCGCTGGAAGAAAGACGCGCAGGACAGCGGCGACGACTGGGACAAGCTCCGTGCCGCCAACGTGCTGGCGGGTAATGGTATGGAGGACGTCGGCCGGGCCATCCTGTTGGGACTGCTGGTCCAGTATCAGACCACCATTGAGCAACTCAATGTCGATGCGGATTTAAAGCCGAAGGATCGCGTTGAGCTGCTGGCCAGTCTCAGTGATGCCTTCAACAAAGCGACGGTAGCGAGTAAACGCGTTCTGCCGGAAACGTCGCAGCTGGCCACAGCGATGGAGGTCATCACAATGCTGTCCACCTTCATCAGTGAACACTATCCGAAGCATATGGAAGCCTTTGTCCAGGTGCTGGAACCCTTTGGTAATGAGGTGCAAAAACACTATGGCTGACAAATTAATCCCGGTGAATTCCCGCGTCAGCGTAATGGCGAGCCAGGTGGCTTGCGTCATTGCGCCTGATTATAAGGAGTACGTCGAAGTCCATTTGCTTGATGGCCGTGTTGAATATCTGGAGTACGCCATGCGACAAGACCGCTGGAGCGCCAAGTCCCGTTTTGAGCAGGCTGTTAACGACGCTTTAAAGGGGGAGTAAATGTTCATTTCCGCCGTTGTGAAAAATGTGTCTCACGATCGCCTGTCATTCATCTGTCCGGGATGCGGTTTTTCCCATCAGGTGACCATTGGTCAGGGTGCAGGGCCGCGCTGGGACTGGAACCATGATTATGTTCGTCCGACCTTTAACCCCAGCATCCTGGTGAGCTGGGAAGAGCCGAGCGATAACCCTGCATATTTTGATGACCCGACTAATGACCAGCACCGTGTCTGTCACAGCTTTGTGCGCGATGGTCTCATCCAGTATCTGGCGGACTGCACGCATGAACTGGCCGGGCAGACCCTTCCTTTACCCCGTATTGAGGGCTGACAGATGCGTTTTTTACTAAGCCTGCTTTTTGATGTGATCGTTGCAGTTTCTCTGACATTGGGTGTTCTGTGGTGCGATGAAAGATTGTTGAATATCGGTTATTTTGCCGGCTGGTTTTTCGGTGTAGTCAACCTGACTGGCCTCGCCAGCGCAAATGGCCGGGCAACTATTGCGCGTGAATATAAGCCCCGCACTTTGCTCTGGCGCGGTTATGACGTGCTGAAGGATACGGCGTTTATTGTGTTTGCCATCTGGTCTGGCTGGTATGTCATGGGTGCCGTCTACGCGCTGCAGGCTGCGATAAAGGCGCAGATGTATGCAGAGCTGGAACGTAAGTTAACAGCACAGGCTGTGCCGGAGTAACCCAGTGACGCGTAAATCGAATGTCAGCCTGAATAAAAAGGAGTTTGAGGCCCAGCTCAACGAGCTGGCCGCATCGCTGCGTCGGTCCATCGAGGCGGAACAGGTCGGCTTTGACCCGTCTCAGGAGGCGGTAAATCAGCGTCGTGATGCAGTACGGGATCCGGTTACCGGCTTTCGTTACTTCGTGCAGAACTACTTCCCACACTATATCCGCCACAAGGACGAATCGGAGCTGCACAAGTTCCTGTTTCAGCGTCTGCCTGAAATCGTTAATGCGACCGTCAGTCAGCAGGACGCCATCGCAGCTCCCCGTGGTGAGGCCAAATCGACCATCGTCAGCCAACTCTTTGTGCTGTGGAACATCATCCTGGAGCTGAAAAAATACCCGGTCATCATCATGGACAGTATCGACCAGGCGTATCCGATGCTGGAAGCCATCAAGGCGGAGCTCTGCTGGAACCCGCGTCTGAAGATGGATTTTCCTGAAGCCTGTGGTCCTGGCCGCGTCTGGCAGATGGGTACCATCCTGACCGCCACTGATATCAAGGTGCAGGTTGCCGGCAGCGGTAAAAAACTGCGTGGCCTGCGCCATGGCCCGTATCGTCCTGACCTGGCCATACTGGATGATATTGAAAATGATGAGCTGGTCCGCAACCCGGATCAGCGCGACAAGCTGGATAACTGGCTGAAAAAGACCGTCCTGCCGCTGGGTGGCGCGGGGGCCAAGTTTGATGTGATCTACATCGGGACCATTCTGCATTACGACTCAGTGCTGTCACGTACCCTGAAAAACCCGCTTTGGAAACGCAAACGCTTTAAGGCACTCATTACCTGGCCGTCAGACATGACGCTCTGGGATAAGTGGGAAGAAATCCTGCGTAACAACGATGAGGATGGTGAGCTGCTGGCCCGGGCGTTCTACGACGAGCACAGGGAGGCAATGGAAGCCGGCGCGGTAGTTTCCTGGTCCGCGCGGCCACTCTATACCCTGATGTTGATCCGCGCCCGTGACGGTCACAGCACCTTCGACAGTGAATACCAGAATGACCCGGTCAGCGGCGATGATGCACCGTTCGCCACCTGTATCACCTTCTGGGTGAACCGGCTGAAGGAATGGTCATTCTTTGGCAGCATTGACCCCAGTCTGGGTCTAAAAGGTAATTCCCGCGACCCGTCGGCGATTCTGGTCGGCGGCTTTAACCGGATGACCGGTGTTCTGGACGTCGTCGAAGCCCGCATTAAAAAGCGTCTGCCGAGCGTCATTATCAGCGACACCATCGCGCTGCAGCGGGAATACGGCTGTCTGTGCTGGTCGGTTGAGGCGGTCCAGTTTCAGGAGTTTTTGCGTACTGAGCTGGTTCGTCAGTCAGCAGAGCTGGGGGTCCCGGTCCCGGCTATGCCGGTTACTCCGCACTCAGACAAAATCCTGCGTATCGAGTCCCTGCAGCCTTACGTGTTCAACAAACTGATTAGGCTCAGCCCGACCCAGGTCACCCTGATAGAGCAGCTCCGCCATTTCCCCATGGCAGACCATGATGATGGCCCGGATGCGCTGCATATGCTCTGGGCGCTGTGCAACTCCTTTGGGACGCGAGACGGGTTCCGCCACGTTCCGCGCCGGCAGGACGATGACAGAGATAATGACAACAGACATTCAGGCCAGTCGCGCCAGCGTTCCCGCTCGCGCTTTGGCAACGGAGGATGGTAATGGGCAAGATAGTTGATCAGTGGGGCCGCCCATTTGATAAGGCGGTAACAAAAGCGCCGCAGACCGCACGGATGATTCAGCTTAACAGCACGTATCCGGCTCACCCCTCACGGGGGCTGACGATTAGGCGTCTGCCGCGAATACTGCAGGAAGCTGAGCAGGGTTATCTTTCCTCTCAGGCTGACCTTTTTGACGATATGGTCGAAAAGGATGGCCATATCTTTTCGGAGATGGCCAAGCGTAAGAATGCGTTACTGGGTCTCGACTGGAGCATTGAACCCCGGCGCAATGCGACGGCGGAAGAGAAGAACCTCGCGGCCATGGTTCAGGAGTGGTTCGACTCTCTCGATAATCTGGAAGATATCATCCTGCAGGCAGCGGATGCGATCGGGCATGGTTTCAGCTGTCAGGAGCTGGAATGGGAACTGGAAGAGAATGTCTGGCTACCCAGCGCCGCCCACCTCAGGCCGCATCGCTGGTTCCAGGCACGCCCTGACCGTGGCGATAATATCCGCCTGAATGATGGCAGCATTGACGGTGCAGAGCTGATGCCGTTCGGCTGGATGGTCCATAAGCATAACGCGAAAACCGGCTTTACCGGTCAGTCGGGTCTGTATCGCGTGCTGGTCTGGCCGTACCTGTTCAAGAACTTTGCGGTTCGCGATCTGGCGGAGTTTCTGGAGATTTATGGTCTGCCGGCGCGCGTCGGTAAGTACATGGCCGGCGCAACGGACCAGGACAAAGACGCGCTTTTCGAAGCGCTGGTTACCCTGGGCCACAATGCGGCGGGTATTATTCCACAGGGTACCGACATTGACTTCAAATCGGCAGCATCCGGCCAGGCTGACCCGTTTGTTGCGATGATGGACTGGTGTGAGCGCACACAATCAAAAGTGATCCTCGGGGCAACCCTGACCAGCCAGGCAGATGGCAAGACCTCAACCAATGCGCTCGGCAATGTACACAACGATGTTCGCCACGACATCCTGGTTTCAGACGCCAAGCAGCTGCATGGCTTCTTCAGTAGCATGATTGATATGCTGCTGCGGATTAACGGGTATGAAGTCTCGCGCCGTCGCCTGCCTAAATTTTTATTTGATACCCGGGATATCGAAGAGATTGCGTCCTTTTCTACTGGCGTTAAAAACCTGGTTGAATCCGGTGTTAAAAGCATACCAGCGTCCTGGGTGCATAAGAAACTGGGTATTCCTGTCCCCCAGAAGAATGAAGCGGTACTGGAGGCTCCCGCTCAGGTCAGCTCACCGTCCCCGGTTGCGCTGAATCAGCGATTCCGGCGCATTGCTGCCCTGACCACCGCAGCAGAGCTGTCAGACCCGGCACAGGAAGCGCTGGATAATGGGCGCCCGGTACCGGAGAAAATCACGGCTGCGATGGAAAAGCTGATTGCGCCGCTGGTTGTGGCGTTGCAGGACGGAAAACTTCCGGATGAAGCCATGGATATCATCGCCGGCAGTTATCCTGACCTGGACGACAGCGAGCTGGTCACCCTGCTGGAGCAGGCGCTCTTTGTCTCCGATGTATGGGGGCGGCTGAATTCCGATGCCTGAAAGCGTTGATCTGAGTTATGCGATCGGGCTGAAACCTGCTCAGGCCATCGAGTATTTCCAGTCCAAAGGTTACACCATCGGCTTTAACTGGCATGAGGTGGAGGCGCGGGCGCACGCGACGGCGTTCACCGTCGCCGGCATCCTTCGCCAGGATATTCTGCAGGACGTGCGTGCCGGCCTGCAGGACTCGCTGGACAACGGGCTGACGCTAGAGCAGTTCCGCCGGCAGATGACGCAGAAGCTGACGCAGAAAGGCTGGCTGGCCGATAAGGCTAAGCTAGTCGCCGATGAGGATGGCGTACTGGAGGGCAAGCAGTTAACCCCGCGCCGGCTACGTACCATCTTTGAAACCAATATGCAGTCGTCCTACGGTGCCGGCCGCTACGCCCAGCAGATGGAGAACGCCGCCGACCGCCCGTACTGGACGCGCGTGGCGGTTATGGACCTGCGCACACGCCCCGCACACGCGGCACTGAACGGACTGACGGCCCGCTATGACGATCCCATCTGGCAGTTTGCCTATCCGCCCGACGGCTGGGGATGCCGCTGCCGCGTCCGGGCACGTTCGCAAAGCGATATCGACGGCAAGAGCATCTCCGTCTGGTCGAGCGAGGGGCATCTGGAAACCGTGCAGCAGGCATGGGGGCCGCAGGATACCCGCGAGGTGCAGGCGTTCCGCTACAACGGTCAGCTCTATACCCCGGATGCCGGCTTTGGCCACAATCCGGGTCAGGGCTGGCTGGCGGGTCTTGGTCAACGCCTGATGGACCGCTCAACCAATGCACCACCACAGATGGCCGCGCTGGCTGTTCAGCACACACTTTCGGAGCCGCAGCTGCTTGACGCGATCACGTCAGACATCCGCCGCTTCGTGAATCAGTCGCTGCTGCGTGAGCCAGCCGGTGCTTTCCGTCATGCCGGCGCACTCAGCACCCGCACACTCGATGCGCTTTCTGGTCGTGGCCGTATGCCCGACGCCGCAGTGATGACGGTGACCGACAGCGCGGTGGTACAGTCACCCGGGCCACTCTGGGAGCAGTTGCCGGCACAGCTGCGCCAGCCTGCAGCGGTTCTGGCTGATGGTGACGATCTGCTTTATGTCATCCGCAATGGCGAGTCACTCCACCAGGTGCGGGCCGTTCCCGGGCAGAACGCTGCAGGTTACGAGCTGCAGTTACCGGACGGTGGCGCAGAACTGACACCGGCGTCCCTGCAGTCGCTGGCTGAATTACCGATACTGGAGGGCGCGTTAAATGGCCTATGAAATCGTTTTTGACGTCACCGACTTTGAGCGCTCACTGGGCGAGCTCATCAGAAGCTTTGAGAATCGTGCGCCACTGATGCGAATGCTGGCCGGGATGATGGAGGACGCCGTCCAGGAGAACTTCGAACAACAGGGCCGACCTAAGTGGCTCGGATGGAGTCCACGTTATGCCAGGCGGCGGGGGCCAGGTCAGATACTGCAGCGATCTGGTCGGCTGGCTTCGAGCATCGCTCAGTACAGCGACAACGATATGGCGACCGTCGGGACTAATGTCATCTATGCCGGCATTCACCAGTCTGGCGGAAAGATTAGCATCCCGGCCCGCAGTCAGCAGGCGTACTATCGCCAGAACAAGGACGGTACCCTGAACAATAAGTTTGCCCGCAAGAGTAAAGCTAATTACGCAGAGTGGAATACCATCCCGGCATATGAGATTAAAATGCCTGCCCGCCCGTTTCTTTTTCTGGCCGAATCCGACGTCAGCGCTATGGAAGAAAAATCGGTGAATTATTTCAGCCAGATCTACCGGTAAAGCCTGAAAACCGAAAACGCGCTGTAACGCATCACAGGGCGTTTTCTTGCTCGCCACCTCACGGAACTACCCTGACAGGGTGCTCAGGCGTTTTTAAAAGCGGTTTAAAAACGTTTAGCGCTATTGCCCTGTAGCGGGACAGAGTGACATGATGTAACAGTACTCTCTTCCTTTATATACCCACTGAAGCCCGTCAACTTATTACGCCGCTATATTCCCTGTACTGTCGGCGTCATGAAAACACATATCGCGTCACTCTCACAGGTTATCAGCGCTGCAAATCGCGGCGTGATCCAGCTGTTGCCGGCCGGTACCTTCCGTGCCGGCGACGGCCGCCCGGCAGAATGCCCGGATGGCTGGTTTATTGATGCCACGATCGCGGCATCATTAATCGCCGCCGCTGACGCCCGCCAGACTCCCTATGTCATCGACTACGAACACCAGACCCTGCGTTCAGCGAAGAACGGGCTACCCGCTCCGGCTTCGGGCTGGTTTAAAAAGCTGGAGTGGCGTGAAGGGGTTGGCCTGTTTGCCGTGGATGTTGAATGGACTGACGCCGCTGCTGCCGCTATCGATGCCGGTGAATACAAATTTATTTCCCCCGTTTTTCTTTACGACGCGACTGGTCTGGTCACCACGTTAATCAACGCGGCCCTGACCAATACGCCCGCCCTGGACGGCATGGATGAGGCAATGCTTGCCGCAGCCTCCCTCCTCGCCGCCACTTCAACTGAGGACACAACGATGGATGAATTGCTGGAACAGCTCCGCTGGTTCCTGGGTCTGCCGCTTTCGTCAACCGAAGCCGACATTCTCAACGAGCTGCAGAAGCTCATTAACAAAATTAAGGCTTCGGACAGTCAGGCTGCCGCGGGTCTTGCCTGGATTAACGGGCTTGAGGCCAGCGTCGCTGCGCTGACGTCTCAGGTTGAGAATCCTGATCCTGCTCTCTGGGTATCCGTGGATGTCATGAATCAGGCGATTGAACAGGCCCGGGCCTCAGGTGAGGAGCAGATTGCCCAGCTGACGCTGCAGCAGTCCACAGAGCTGATTCAGGCGGCCTTGTCTGATGGCCGTTTGTTGCCGGCGCAAAAAGGCTGGGCGGAGGCGCTGGCCAAATCCAGCCCCGACAAACTCCGCGATCATCTGAGCAAGCAACCGCGTATCGCCGCGCTCACCACCACGCAGACCGGGGGCCGTCCGCCAGCTGGCCTGCCATCCCGTGCAGTAGATGCCCCGGATGATGAACTGAATCCGGCCGTACTGAGCGTGATGGGCCTTAATCCGAACGATTTTATCGAGGGAAACAGCAATGTCTGATCGTAACACCCCCTGGCGCAATGGTGAGCTTGTCGCCGCGCCTGTGGCTGCGGCCACAATGATTTATGGCGGGCACATGGTTGGCCTGAATGCCAGTGGCATGGCCGTTCCTGCCGCAGCCACCGCCTCCCTGACCATTTTCGGCGTTTCCGATGAGTACGCGGATAACACTGCCGGTGCGGCCGGGGCGACGTCGGTCATGGTTCGTCGCGGTAAAGCCTGGAAACTGGCCAACTTCTCCGGGGACGCTGTAACCCAGGCTGAAGTCGGTAAGACCTGCTATGTCGCGGACAGTATCACCGTCGCCAAAACCAGCAACACCAATGCGCGACCGGTGGCCGGTACCGTTATTGCCGTCGAGTCTGATGGCGTCTGGGTTGAAATTTAAGGAGAACAGCCGTGATTGTTAACAAGCAGAACCTGAAAACCATTTTTATCGGTCTTAAGAAGACCTTTCAAAATGCGTTTGATCAGACCCCTAACGACTGGCAGCAGATTGCCATGGTCGTGCCGTCCAGCACCAAGGAAGAGAACTACGCCTGGTTGTCGCGTTTCCCGAAAATGCGTGAATGGGTTGGCGAAAAAGTGGTGAAAGCCCTGGAAGGCTTCAGCTACACCATCCGTAACAAAGACTGGGAAGCGACCATTGAGGTCGATCGTAACGATATCGAAGACGACACCATGCTGGGTTATGCACAGCAGGCTCAGGGTGCTGGCCAGTCTGCCGCAGAACTGCCAGCCGATATTATCGGCCGGCTGCTGAGCGGTGGTTTCACCAACTTCTGTTATGACGGCCAGTACTTCTTCGATACGGATCACCCGGTCGGTAGTGGCGTGGCGTCCAACAAAGGCACGAAAGCGCTGTCTGCAGCATCGTTCGCCACAGCCCAGGCATCTTACGGTGCAGCCCGTTCAGCGATGCGTGACTTCAAGGATGACGAAGGTGAAAACCTGCGTATCCGCCCGGGTCTGCTGGTTGTCCCGCCGGCGCTGGAAGATACCGCCAACTATCTGATGACCGCCGATCGTTTCCCGGATAACACACCAAACATCTACAAAGGGACAGCGAAAGTCCTGGTGTGGCCGGGGCTGGCTACCGATACCGAGTGGTATCTGTTTGACAACACCCAGCCGGTGAAACCGCTGGTCTATCAGGAGCGTAAAAAGCCGGTATTCGTCGAGCAGACCAATATGGACAGCGACGACGTCTTCCTGATGAAGAAGTACAAATTTGGTGCCGAGGCCCGCTCCAACGGCGGTTATGGCTTCTGGCAGATGGCTTTTGGTTCAACCGGGGTGGATGCATAAATGCCTGAAATTACGATTACTTCCAAGCGCGACGGTTTCCGTCGCTGCGGTGTGGCACACCGTGACGTGCCGGTAACCTGGCCTGATGGCAGTTTTACTGACGAGCAGATCGCCATCCTGCGTGCCGAGCCGGCGCTGGTTGTCCATCTCGGCGCGGTCAGCGGCGATGACGACAAACTAAAAATCGCTCAGGGACGGATTCAGGAGCTGGAGGCTGTCGTGCTGCAGCTCAACGACGACGCGGCTGGTCTGAAGAGTCAACTGGCTGAGGTGACCGCTGACCGCGATCGTCTGCAGGAAGCGCTGACGGCCGCAGGCAGTGCATCCGTCTCAGAGGTGAAGGAAAACGCTGCTGACGATACGGCTGTCGCTGAGTCTTCGGCAAAAGCGAAAAAGTAAGCGGAGACAGCTATGTACGCAACCCGGGACGATATGGTCAGGCAGTTTGGTGAAACGGAATGTATCGCGCTTTCCGATCGTGATTATACCGGTGAGATTAATGACGACGTGCTGAACGGTGGCCTTGAGCGGGCCACCGCCACCATCGACAGTTATCTCGCTGGTCGTTATCCGGTGCCATGGACTGATACGCCCGGGATCCTGACGGGTAAGTGTTGCGATATCGCCCGGTACGAACTCACCGGAGCAGAAACGCAGAACACAGAGGAGATACGTCAACGTTATGAAGACGCAATCAGGTATCTGGAGCGTGTGGCTGATGGCCGCATCACGCTGGGCCGTCTCCCGGATGGTTCAGTCGCTCAGGGCGGGAGCGTTTCCCGCTTTTCCTCGAATGGCCGGGTTTTCGGGCGCAGTGAAACGGATGGGGGTGCATTTTGATTATCACGCAAATCGAATCCGCCATTATCGACAGGCTCACCCGGGGGCTCGGCAAACTGGTCCGCGAGGTGCGTTCCTACAGTGGCGAACTCGATGGCGATCCTGCTGATGTCATTCGCCAGCTTCCGGGCGTCTGGGTCACTTTTGGCGGTGTACAGGGTTCAGAACTGCTGAGCACCGGCCGTAATAAGTGGCGGGATACCGGGCGTTTTGTGGTCCTCGCTGGAGCACGAAGCGTGCGCAGTGATCAGGCTACCCGCCACGGTGGACCGTCATTCAACGAGGTCGGCTCCTACCAGCTGGTTTACGCCATCCGCCGGCTGTTGGCACGGCAGGACCTGGGATTACCGATTGAGCATCTGATGCCTGGCAAGGTGCGAACCCTGTTTAACACGCAGGTAAAAGCGGCGGCAATGTCTGTTTTTGCCTGCGAATTTGATACCCGCTTTGATTCGGAATCACTGGAGAACGGTCGCTTCCCGCTGGCTCCAGCCGACCTGCCATCTGGTCATCCTGACCTGATTTTTGGCGAATATGGCGGAGAGCACAGCCCGGATGACCCGGCCTGGCTGACCACTGATTTGCGGTATTTCCTGAACGGCCAGGAGCCGTTCGCTGCTGAGGATATTATTCATCATGAAAGTGAAAGCCCGTGAAGGGATCCGGGTACCGCGCGAGGATAACGCCCGCCGGTACATCGAGCAGGAACCGGTTGAGGTTCCTGAAAGCACCTACTATCTGCGGCGTCGGAATGAGGGCGACCTGGTGAAGGTGACAGATGCGACCGTTGATGTTACGGCCGCTGCAGCAACGACCGGCAAAGGAACCAAATAATGTCCAGCCCGAATATTTCTTTCGACAACATCCCGTCGAGCATCCGCAAACCGGGGCAGTATTTTGAGTTCAATACGAAACTTGCTGTCCGCACGTTGCCGGCGAATGCGCAAAAAGTGTTGATTGTCGCCCCGATGCTCGCCAGCGGTAGCCTTGATCCGCTTGTGGCCACCAGTGTATTCAGCGGCGATGAAGCCGCAGTGTACTTTGGTTACGGCTCAATTGCGCATCTGATGGTGGTAGCGGCCATCAATACTTATTCCTACCTCGATCTGACCGTTATCGGCATCAGTGATGCCAGCGCCGGGGTTGCCGCTGCTGGTACGCTGACCATCACCGGGCCTGCCAGTTCGCAGGGTGTGGTCAGTCTGTGGATCGGCAAAACCCGCGTGGATGTGGCTGTCAGTGCGGCAGATACCGCAACTGAAATCGCTGCAGCAATGAAAACTGCGATCGATAATCAGCCGGAGCTGCCCGTTACTGCCGCAGTGTCTGCTGGTGTCCTGACCCTGACCGCGAAGAACAAAGGTGCGGCCGGCAACGATATCCGCCTGCGTGCGCAGACTACCGCATCCGGTACGACGACTGCCATCGTTGCAATGGCCAGCGGGGCCACTGACCCGGATATCGCACCGGCGCTGGCGAACGTCGTGGCTGCAGGCCACAACATCATCGTCAGCCCGTTCTGCACCCAGACCACGCTCACAGCACTGCGGACCCATCTGGATTTTGTTTCCGGCCCGATGGAGCAACGCGGCGCGGTGGGTGTCGCCGGCTGGCCGGGTACGCTTGCCGCCGGTACCACACTGGCATCACAAATCAACAGCGGGCGAATTACGGTGGGCTGGCATAACGGTTCCGTTATGCTGCCGGCAGAAATTGCGGCGGCATATGGCGCACGTATTGCCAGTGAAGAAGACCCGGCCCGACCGCTGAACACCCTGGCGCTCGCGCTGGATGTGACAGACCTCGCCAGCCGCCCGGGACGAACCGAGCAGGAAAACGCGCTGCATAACGGCCTGACTCCGTTTGAAGTGGGTTCCGGCGAGACGGTGCAGATCGTCCGGGCCATCACGACTTATACCCGCAATGCCAGCGGCGTCGATGATGTGTCCCTGCTGGACCTGACGACCATCCGTACCCTGGATTACGTGCGTAAAGCCTGCCGCGAGCGAATTGCGCTGCGCTTCCCGCGTGAAAAGCTCTCTACGCGTACGCCTCCACTGGTCCGCAGCGAACTCTATGACGTGCTGCTGAAGCTGGAAGAGCTGGAAATCATTGAGGAAGTTGACGCCAATAAGGACGCGCTGATCGTCGAGCGTGACAGCAAGGATGTTAACCGCCTGAATGCCCGTATTCCGTCGGATGTGGTGAACGGTCTCCACGTCTTCGCCGGTCGCATCGATTTGCTTCTGTAAGGAGAGCATGTAAATGGCACTTGAAGAATACGTCGGCTCAATCGTTCTGTACGTGGACGGCCAGGAGATTGAGGTTACCGATATTCGTCCCCAGACGAACACCGGCCGCAAGCTGGTGAAGACCATGAACCGGACTGGCCGCGCCAAAGGCTATTCGAAAGGTATTGCTGAACATTCATTGCAGATCACCGTCGTACTCCCGAAAAACGTCGCGCAGCCTGACTGGGATGAAATGGCCGGTGCGAAGCTGACTCTGATGGATATGGACGGCAACCCTCTGTATAGCTACCTGGACTGCTTTACCACTCAGAGCGGCGAACAGTATGGCGTGGACAACGAAGCCCGCCGCGATCTCACCATTCAGTCACTGCGTAAGGTGCAAGGCTAATGAAAGCATCAGGACAATTGTTATTCGGCATTCCTTCAGGGGATGGCAGTGTTATCCATTATGACTACACCGTGATACTGCCGGTGATTCGTCATACCGTGAATGCACTACAGGCGACAATGGAAGCACTTGGCGAGACGACTAGTGCGGCGGCACATATGTACTATCGCGTTGCTGTCCTGGCGGAAGTGATTCAGTCTCTCGGGAGCCTCAGTGCCGATGAAATCACTGCTGAACTGCTGCTGGACGGACTGACTGACGATGATATGGATCTGCTTGATGCAGAGCTTGCCGGGCTCAAAAAAAAGCGGATGCGCACGCTGCCGGACTTAGCGGACTCCGGCGAGCCATCCTCGCCCTTGGACAGTACGGGATAAGCGAAGACAGCGTCAGGGGAATGACGCCAGGCGAGTTACAGTCCTGGCTTGACGATCTGGCACGGCTCCAGGGGAAAAAACCTGCAGGCCGTGCACCTCATATCAAATCCCGCAGGGCCTCCAGGAAAAAGGGGAAACGGTAAATGCGTGACTTAAAGCTTGCCATGACCCTGCTTGCGCGGGATCAGGGTTCTAAAGCCTTACGGCAGGCGCTGACAGATATACAACGCCAGACGAATGCCAACAAGAAAGCCGAAGATGATGCCTCTCGTGCCCGGGAGCAATCCTCCCGTGAAGGCATTCGTGCATCACGCACTCTCCAGCAGGAATATCAGCGGGCGGCCAGTGCCCGTTCCACACTGGGGATCCGTTCTGAAAAAGATATTCAGCGCGAAATCATGCAGACGCAGGCCGCTTATAACCGGTTGCTGCGCTCCGGCACCATGAGTGCCAATGAACAGACTCGCGCATTCAGGGCAATGACCAGCCAGGTTGCACAGCTACGCACCGAACTGAATGGCGCGGGTCAGTCTATGTCGCGTATGGAGCGCCTGCGTAACTGGGGCGGTAACGCGACTGCGATTGCGGGCGGCGTGACGGCAGCGGCCGCAGTGCTGCGTGAGCCCGTTCGTAACCAGATGGGTTATGAACAGCGTCTGGCCATGATGGCCAATACGGCATTTGCTGATGAAGGCATTACAGGTCGACGCTCAGGCATGCAATCAATGGACCAACTGATTCGCCGGGCTGTATCCGTTGGTGGCGGTAATAAAGATAGCGCTGCCGGGACTCTCGATGCACTTCTGGCATCAGGTACAGTCGATTTTAAATCAGCAGAGCAACTGTTACCTATGCTTCAAAAATACTCGACAGCGACAGGAGCTGATTCTCAGGATCTGGCGATGATTGCCATACGCCTGAAGCAAACCTTTGGTGTGAAAAATGAAGACATACCAAAAGCACTGAATATGGCAATCAAAGCAGGTCAGGCTGGCTCTTTTGAGTTGGCTGATATGGCTAAATATCTACCCGAGCAGTTAGCTAACGCCGGTAATGCGGGTATGAAGGGTCTTGATGATTTTGCAACATTGCTCGGGTTAAACCAGGCTGCTGCAATCACTGCAGGCAGCAGCAGCCAAGCTGGTAATAATGTTACACAGTTCCTTGCTAAGATAACCAGCCGGGATGCAGCGACAGCAGCTGAGCGTATTAAATACAACGGAAAAGGGATTGACCTTCCCGGTTCTCTTGTAAATGCGCAAGGTAAAGGAATGAACTCCATTGATGCTTTTAGTGCAATCGTGGATAAAATCGTTGCGAGTAACCCCGAGTATAGCAAGCTCGAAAAAAGGCTAGCTAATTCCACCGATAGTGCTGACCGACAAAGGATTATGGCATCCCAAGCAAAAATCCTTGAGGGTTCATCTGTAGGACAAATCATTGCAGATCAGCAAGCATTGATGGCATTGGTTGCATACCGTTCTAATCGAAAATATGCATATGAGGTCCGGGATAGTGCCAATGTGCAGAGAACCCTCGCAGATGGAGCGACGGCGGGTGACCTGAACTACGAATTAATGTCTAGCACGGCCGGTTTTAAAACTAATCAGTTAGGCAACCAATCCGACTTTGCACAGATGGATGCCATCAAACCTCTTTCAGAAGTGCTTGGCACGCTGTCAAAAAACCTCACCGACTATGCAGCAGAGTATCCTGGTTTGACTACCGCTGTTGCTGGGGCAACAACAGGCATCAAAGCACTGGCTGCAGCAGCTGCAGCCATAGCCGGTATTCGCTTTCTTACCGGTGGTGGTTTCCCCGGCATGGGTAGAAAAGGTGGTAATGGCGGTGGTTCTTTCAGCCCAGCAGATCTCCTTACCGGCGGAGGAACGTCAGGGGCCGGAGTAGTGCCGGTCTACGTAACGAACTGGAAAGATATTGGCGGCGATGACAAGAGTGGCGTAATGGATTCCCTTAAGGATATTCCCGGAGCCGTTGGAAAATTCGCAACCTACTTCACTGCTGCAGCTGCTATTAAAGGGTCTCTGGATGAACAGATGGATGAGATTAATAAAGAATCACAAGAAAAAGGAATTTCTCCTGGAGAATTGCTTAAGCAAAAGCTGGATGAGAAAAAGGTACCTCTTTTTGACTGGGATTTTAGTTCCTGGTGGTCATCCCCTCAGAATATTCGCGTGCCTGAATCGGCCAATGGCTATCCCGTTCCCGGTTTTGCTCAGGCTCCGGCTCAGCATCTACCCATTAACATCACCACCCAGCTGCAGGTAGATGGTCGGGTACTGGCTGAGGTTGTGAACGAGGCTAACAGCCAGTCAGCCGCCCGTGGCCCACAGGGAGGACCGCACTGATGGCATGGGAAACAGATCTGCAGGACGCCAGCTTCCGGGGCGTCGCCTTCGATATCATCACCACGCGTGACAGCGTGCAGCGTGATATCGCCCAGCATGAATACCCGTATCGCAACGGGGCCAATATTGACGACCTCGGCGGTAAACCACGCAGCCTGCAGTGTCAGGCGGTCTTCTTTGGCGACGACTATGAAAGCCGGCTGCAGGCGTTCATTACCGCACTGGACGTGCGCGGCTCGGGCGAGCTTATTCATCCTGTGTTTGGCTCCATGCCGGATATGCTGTGCTATGTCTATCAGGTAAACCACGACGCGGAGACGCCTGACTACTGTACTGTTGATCTGCAGTTCCTGCAGTCAGGTCTGGATGTGAAGTTCTTCGTACGCGAATGGCCACTCAGTCAGGCAGATGCCATTTTCAACCAGGCCCAGGAAATCCTCGATAGTACCGCCACGTTACTGGATAACGCCATGAAGCCGCTGAGAACGGCGCGTCAGTATATGGCCCGCGCCAAAGCGCTGGGTGTCACAGCGCTGAACATGGCGGCCATTCTCAGGAGTGAAATCACAGGTTTTATCAGCAGTACGACTGATTTTGTCAATTTCCCGGCTGCTTTTATGACTGACCTTCAGTCTGCGCTGAGCCTGCAGAGCTCGGCAGCGACCAGTTCCATCAGCTCGGACTCTGCTGTATACGCTTCCGTTCCGTCCGTCGTCCTTGCTGACTGGTCAGCGGTGAAAACCCAGGCCGATGAAGTGGCCGTACTGCCGGCAAGTCTTGTCAATGGCGATGCGACGGCTTCTGTTGAAATGCCGGCAAACGTAACCACCACCGATATCAGTGAGCTGATTGCCATGACACAGCTGGCGGTCGCCCTTGAGTTGTCGCAGCAGGCGGCTGACCTTCTGAGCGATGAGACCGTCACCGCTGCGTTAAGCCCCGATGATATCAGTCTTATCACCGGTGATGCCCGTCGGGCAGTACAGAATGCCATCGACAGCGTACGCAGTACCTGGGCCGCCGAGATGGAGACCGTGAGCAGCTCAACGACGTCGATCGCGCTGGAATATGAGCCGGTTATTAATGGCCTTCGTGATACAGCGCTTTCCCTTCAGTCGATGGCCACGGCACTGATTCAGGCCAGACCTCCACTGATTCAGCGCACGGTGGCCAGTGCCACGAATCTGCATCTGCTTGCCCACCTGTGGTATGGCGATTACAGCCGGGCCACTGAGCTTAAGCTCCTTAATCCGTCCCTTCGTGACCCCAATAACATCATCGCGGGAGACGTCCTGAATGGCTACGCAGAATAAACAGACAGCCCAAGATAATGACCTGGATAAAGTGTCGGTCATCGTCGGTGGGAAGGTGCATTCCGACTGGTCCGGCTACGGTATCGACAGCGACTTTCTTATCCCCGCCGATGCCTGGTCGATGCGTCTCGGTCTGCCCGATGGCATCTTTCCAGAAGGTGTGGCGCGAGGTGTTCCTGTTCAGGTTCGCGTCGGGCCGGATGTTGTAATGTCCGGGCGCATAGACCGGGTTTCCCGTACCGTCAGCCGGGATCAGGTATCGCTGTCCGTCACCGGCCGTGACGGTGCGGCCATCCTAGTGGACTGTGCATCTCCGTTGCTGACAAGCCGTCAGGCCAGCCTGGAAGAGGTTATCGCCCAGGTCGTGCGGCCGCTGGGTATCAAAAACATCGAGCTGCACGCCGAGAGTTCGATCCGCAATGACAAAATCACCACCGAACCGGGCGAGCGTGCCTGGGATATCCTGCTGCGGGCCTGTGCCGGTCGCGGGCTCTGGCCGTGGTTCCGGCCTGACGGTACGCTGGTTATCGGTGGGCCAGACTACACCACTGCGCCGGTGGCCACGCTGATAATGCGCCGCTCCGGCAAGGGAAATAACCTGCTCAGTCTCACCGATGAAAGCAGCATGGAGCGCAGCTTTTCCCGTCTGACAGTACTGGCGCAGGGCCATGCACATTCGACAAATAATAAGAAAGAGCTGGGGATAATTGATGTCACCAGCCCGACCACGTTTTCTGTGACCGAAGATGCGGATACGTCTGAAACCGAGCTGGATACCGGGCTAGCCGAGACCGGCCAGCATGGTCTGCAGTTTACCGTTGAGGATCCGACCGTCACCTATTACCGGCCGCAGGTCATTGTCATGCATGATGCAGATGACCTTGAGCAGGTGCGTTATCGTGCCCGCAAGATGATGGCTGATGCCCGGCTGGAGGGGTACAGCCTGATTGCCCGGGTTCAGGGGCACCGGACCAGTGACGGTGTGCTGTGGGAGCCCGGGCAGCGCATCCACGTCATCAGCGAACCACACGGTATCGATGCTGTTTATTTTCTGATGGGGCGGGAGTTTACCGGCGGACGCCCGGGCGGCGCGGTGACCACGCTCAGGCTCAAAGAGGACGGCATCTGGATACCCGACGCGTGGCCGAAGAAGAAAAAGGCCCGCAAGGGACGTAAAAAGAAAAAACAGGAGACAGCGATAATCGATGTGGAACCAGGTTGATTTACGTATCCGCTCTGCGCTGCGCGGTATTCGCCTTGCTTTCCGGGGGCGTTTAACCCGCGTTAAAAGCGATTTAACCATCCAGCAGGTGCAGCTTAAAGGGCTGGCCGGCGAGCAGCTGCAGGACGCCGAACTGTTCCAGCACTTCGGGTTTACCAGTTGCCCGCCTGCCGGCACTCAGTGTATCGTGCTTCCCATCGGTGGCCAGACCTCGCATGCCATCATCATCGCCACCGAGAACGGTGCATACCGTTTGCAGGTGGCCAGCGGTGAAGTGGCCATCTACTCTGATGAAGGCGCTTTTGTGCATATCAAAAAGGGCCGAATCGTCGAAGTGGATTGTGATGAGTACCTTGTTAAAACCAAAAAATACACCGTTGAAACTGAGGATTATGGCGTTACGGCGTCAGCCGGTGCGACCTTTGAGACGCCATTACTGAAAGCCAGCGACCAGCTATCCGATGGTAAATCGACGCTCGATCAGATGCGCGAGACCTATGATGACCATGACCACGATCATGGCGGTGATGCCGGCACCACGGATAAACCGAACCAGCAGATGTAACCCCCGCCAGACCCACTGAAGCCCTTCAACTTATTCATACCAGTCCACTCTGCCATCATGGCAGCGTGGACAGACTATTAGACCCGACAACCGGCGACTACGCCGGCACGAGCACCAGCACCCTGGCTAACGCAGTATATCTGCGTCTGACCATCCCGCTCGGCTCGTGGTGGGCGCAGCCGGATATCGGTTCAAAGCTTTACCTGCTGAGGAGAGAGAAAGATGTAACCCGCGTACATAAACTCGCTCGCCAGTATGCCGAAGAGGCACTGGCACCGCTGACGGCCGATACGGATGCCCGGGCAAAAAGTATCACAGTAGAAACCTTTCAGGGGGAGCCGGGCTGGCTCCTTTTATTGATCACCGTTATTCAGGCCGATGGTATTACCGTCCCCTTTAAGCATTTTGTGAGGGTTATTTAATGCCGTTTATCACGCCGACGTTTGACGATATCCGCAGCGATATTCTGCGCGATATTAAAAACCTGAATACAGACGCGGATATCGGCGTTGATAGCGACTTATATATCCGGGCCAGCGCAGTAGCCAGCGTGGCCACCGGTATTTATCAGTATCAGGGCTGGATAGTTCGCCAGATATTTCCCGACACCGCCGATATCGAGTTTCTCGAATGGCACGCCCGCACGCGGGGCTTGTATCGCAAGTCAGCCACCACGGCCAGCGGTACCCTTACGGTCACTGGCGAACCCGGCGCGACGGCAGCAGCCGGCTACAGTGTGACGCGCGGTAGCCTGACGTATACCACCACGGCTGCCGTGACGCTTGATAGTGACGGTAACGGTACGGTAGCGGCAAGCTATTCCACTGCCGGCGCTGCCGGTAATACTACGGCTATCACAACAGGCACGTTTACCAGCACGCCGACAGGGTTCGACAGTACCGTTATTATCGGGATTATGTCCGGGGGGACTGACCAGGAATCGGATACCGAACTGCTGGACCGTCTGCTTGACATTATTCGTCGCGCACCAGCCGGCGGGAATAAGTACGATTACCGCCGCTGGGCGATGTCCGTGGATGGCGTCACGGCCGCTTATGTTTATCCCCTGCGGCGCGGGCTGGGTACTGTTGACGTGGTTATTACCTCGGCCGACGGTTTACCCTCCGCCGAAATTATTGCCGCCACGCAGGCATATATTGACGATGTACGTCCGGTAACAGCGAAGAACTGCCTGGTACTGGGGCCGACGATTAAAACGATAGACCTCGTTATTCAGGTTTCGCTTGATGGTGTGACAATTGATGTGGCGCGTGAAAACATTATTTCTACGCTGACCGACTATATCAATAAATTACCGCCAGGTGAGCCCTTTATTCGTTCTCAGGCCGAGATGCTGATTTCTATCGTGACCGGTGTCGTGGACAGGGTCATCGTCTCGCCGGCGTCGAACGTATTTCCTGACGTCAGTGAAACCGTCGTGGAATGGATCCGCGTCGGCAGCATCGAGGTATCGCAGCTATGAGCAATGCGAAGAACCTCTTATCCCTGTTATTGCCGCCGGTTGCCTACGATACGCAGCAACCAGCTTTATCTGCTGAGTTATCGGCAGAAGGTAATGCATTCGATGCAACGGATGAATCAGCAAATAATGCACTGAATGCTGTTGCACCCTTTTTTGCTGATAACCTGCTGACAGACTGGGAGCGAGTTTTAGATGTCACGCCTAATGAGGATGACGGTTATCAGCAGCGTCTCGATCGAGTTCTGATTAAGTTGTCAGAAATTGGTGGTTTGAGTATTCCGTATTTCATCACCATGGCCAGCAGGATTGGTTACACCATCACTATTGATGAATTACAACCCTTCAGGGTTGGTTCCAGTCGCTGCGGTGACACGCTATATATCGACGATATTATTTTTACGTGGCGGGTAAACGTCTATGGGTTAGAAGTTCCTCTTTATTATTTCCGCGCGGGGACTTACCGCGTTGGCGAACGGCTCATGACGCTGGGCGATAAAGTTCTTGAAACCACATTCAATGAATTAAAACCCGCTCATACCCTTTGTTATTTCCTCTACGAATCTGAAATGACCTATCCGCTTTATCTGGATGGTTCATTTGCGCTGGATGGCGAACAGCCAATGACCGGCTACGTAGAAAAAACCACCGATTAACGGAGTATTTTATGCAAAGCCTGATGCCTCCGGTTGATGCACCAAATAATGAATTCAGCGACGGCAACCCCTCGCTGGGGACGTTAGGAACCATTGTCAGAGCGCTTTTTCTGAATAATGTGCAGGATGCCATTCGTTCTGTACAGCGTGAATTATTGTCAATTCTGGCTGCTGCAAATATCAACCCTGATGGCGACAGTAATAATCAGGTATTGCAGGCTATTAATAAAATCATGGTGGATTCAAATATGTCGGTACCTTACGGCATACCGCTACCATGGCCAACCAGTACGCCACCTACGGGATATTTAATCTGCAACGGTGCGTCATTCAGTGCGACGACCTATCCGAATCTGGCTGCTGTTTATACTGGCGGCTCGTTACCTGATTTACGTGGCCAGACGATCAAAGGGTTACCGGCCTCTGGCCGTGCGCTGCTCAGTCTTGAAGCTGACGGCAATAAAGCGCATACCCATGGAGCATCAGCGACAGAGACTGACCTGGGCACAAAAACAACCAGTAGTGATAACGAACACGATCACGGCTGGGGATCCGGGATGCAAAAACAAGGCGGCAGTGATCAGGAAGTTGGTAGCAATGGCGGTACTGGATTCGGGCGGACCTCTGTGCAACCGCCGCATTCACACACAGTTTATATCGGCCCACATGGACACACAATAACCATTGAGGCGTCCGGTAATTCCGAAACCACGGTTAAAAACATGGCATTTCATTATATTGTGAGGGCGGCATAATGTCTGGCGATATTAAAGCAGTATTTGATAACAATCTGATTGCAACTCAGGCAGGTACCGTTCAGGTATTTCATTTTGATATGACTTCCCGTGAGTTTATCGGTACCGAGGATGTTTATATTCATTTCGGTGTTGGCCTGCCTGCATTTTCGTGCCTTGAAGAACCACCGGTACAAAGTGAATATCAGGTTGCTGTTCGTTCTGAAGATAATTCGTCCTGGTCTGTTACCGATGATTATCGCGGTATCACCGTCTATGACATTCAGACGCTGGCCAGCCACGTTATTACCGAGCCCGGCCCCATACCTGACACTGTAACGACCTCTGCACCATCAACCCCATACGACAAATGGGACGGTTCTGCCTGGGTAACAGATGCAGATGCCCAACACACGGCAGCTGTCGCTGATGCTGATAAAACAAAGTCAGACCGCATGGCAATAGCTACCGCTGAAATTACGGTGTTACAGGACGCTGTTAATCTGAATCTGGCAACAGAATCAGAATTACAAAAATTAACAGCACTGCAGACATATCGCGTGTTACTTAATCGCGTGGATACGTCTGCAGCACCTGATATTAAATGGCCAGCGATTGTTAATATTTCGGAGATTGATAATGGCTAACTTATCCGAAACTCCATCATGGGAACCCGGTGTACTTCAGCTTGAAGAAGCCGATCGGGCGAAAGCTGGTGCGGGCGGAGTATTAAACATACCGGCAAGTCAACTGGCAAATCGCACCCGATACCTGAAGGTGCAGCTTGAGGCTTATAACGGGCTGTTAAAATCAGGTGAACTGCCTTTTACTGATAAACCTGCCGCTCAGGAATATATTGATGCCGGGAAAATCCCTGAGGGAAGTATTTTTTCCATACGCTCAGATAACCCGGATTACTGGGTTGATGAATATAAAAATCAGGGAGGGGTTCCGGTAGCAACGGGTAAACATCTGCTTTCAGAGGCATCAATTACAGCCAGAATTAATACGGATGAAAATGGCAATATAGCATTCCATAAAGATGAAGATGGATTAAGTCTTTTAGCCGTTGATGATGTCGGTGGACTTTATGTCGTCGGGGTGAGCGGAACTGTTCAGGAGAGACTGAATATTCTGCGAAAAAACACATCACCAGCAATTCTCCGCCTGACCGATGCCGAAAATGCGGCTTTTGCCTCGGTGGATGAATACGGGCATTTACGCCTGCCGGGGATGCCTGAAAGCATTCAGGAAAGTCTTGGCATGCTAAAAAAACGTATGGAAGAGTTCCGTAAGCGCAGCATGATTCTGGATGTGCGGGATTGTGGCTTCAATACGAAAACCGGGCAGGATGCTCATCGTCCGCTACAACGTGGTTACAACTGGTTGTCGGCAAACGGCGGCGGCTATTTATATGCGCCCCCCGCATACTACAAGATGCCCATCCCAGTGATCCCCAAGTCTGGGGTTTCGCTTGTCGGAGGCGGGCAGGAAGGAACGATATTTTTACCTATGGGGTACCTGCCTGCGTTTCAGTATCGGGGGAAACCAACCGAGGCATCGCCGGAAATATATGTTGAAAATATCCAGTTCTGTGATTTTACCGTCGACGGTGAAAACCAGCAGCTGCACCCGGAGCGCGGTTATATCCCGGATATCAAGGGCATCTTCCTGCAATATTACCGCAATGCCGTTTTTGATCGCCTGACTGTCAGAAATACCGGGGCGACCGGTTTCGGTGTCGATATGCCGGATAGAGTTTTCGTCGCTAACTTCCTGGTCGAAAACTGCGGCAGGCTGGCGCAGGTCGGCGACCTCGGCGCGTCGGGGTTCGGCCTGGGTACCAGCTTCCTGAGCAGTGAACCGATTTTCCTGTCAAAAATTGTGGGGCGCGGGAATAAGAATTACGGCATTTTCTTTGAGCCACAACGCGGCGTCGGCACTGCCCAGGATGCGATTGTTTCCATAGCGACATTCTCCGGAAACTATGCGGGCATGGCGGATTGCGGTATTGAGGGGCTGATTGCCTCTGACGTCAATCTGCGCGGGAACCAGTACGGATTTATGGCGGATACCGGCACCAATAACGGCGGACGCCCAGGGCATCGCGGGAAGCTGACCAACTTTATTATCAAAGGCAATGCTAAACACGGCATGCATTTTGTATCCGCTAAAGATGAAAATTTGATTGGTCAATACTCCATTATTGGGGCGCATATTTTCGAAAACGGTGAGGATGGTGTCAACTTCAAATATCCCAATAACCGGGCTAACTCCGGGGTACGTTTTTCAGTTTGCGAGTTTAATGATAACGGACGTCATGGTGTTAACTTTGAGTCTGGCCCCGTAGTTAATGCTCGTATCACAAACTGCGACTTCTGGAATAATGGGAAACTCATGCCTGGTAACGCAATAAACAGCAGCGCGAGCGTGAAGAAAAGCCGTTTCTCAATGAATACTTTTTACGATTTACAGTCGGCACCCTCGCAGCAATACCCCGTATCCATCAGCGGGGACATGGAGGATGTCGATATCTCCTTCAACCACGGCGCAGGCAATGTGCATAACTCACTCAACCTGACCGGGAATAAAACCCGCGTCACTACGCTTTCAAATCCGGGGATCGAATAATGGCCACGAATATTCAGGGCAACATGAAATATAAAGGGCGTTTAAGCCAGCTCCCGTCTGCTAACGCGCCTCTGCCGGAGGGCGCTAATCTGTTTTCAGACTTTGCGGGCGGGCGCCACGTTATTAAACACGCCAGCGGCAATGTTATTCGGTCATCTAAACTGGCGGATGTTCTCTCATTTTCGCGCGCAAGTACCGCGACGCGGGTCGCTGAAAGCGGATTGCTGGAGTACCTCCAGGCGAATGAGCCTGCTATTGATTATCACCCCCTTTCCGGGGAGTGCGTTGGTTTTCGTGCTGAGCGTAGTACGTGGAACCGCCTGGCGTGGAGCCAGGACTTTACTAAAACCGCTACCTGGGCTGCTTCTGGTGTTGTGCTCACACCTGCGGCCGCTGTTGCACCGGACGGTAACCTTACAGCAACCAAGATGATTGAGGCCACCGATACCGCAGCAGCAGTACGAAAACTGGCAGCAACGACAACAGCGGAGGGGACTAAAAGTAATCCTTTCGCTTTTAGTATTTTTGCGAAAGCGAACACCGCTAACGTGCTCCAGCTCTCGGCAGTGGGAGCATTCCCTGAGCCAACCTTTGTTAATTTTGACCTGAAAAACGGCGTGCTCGGAAAAACTTCGACGGGCTCAACCACGCGGGGGTTGTTACAGGCATCAATCGAACCGTTCCGCAACGGCTGGTACCGCTGCTCGATCGTCATCATCCCGTACAGCGCAATGAACCCGGAATTTACGCTGGCGTTAACGGACAGCGACAGCAGTGCAGACGCGATGCCGTCATACCTCCCCGCAACACCTAAATCGGTGTTTATCTGGGGGGCGCAGGCTGAGTTTTCCGACGGGACGTCATCTTACATTCCAACCAGCGGCGCGGAAGTGCAGCGGGCGAGTGATATCTGCACCACACCGACAGTGGCCTCGTTTGTATCTTCGGGCGCGGGTACCGTCCTGGTGTCAGTTGTACAGCCTCACAGCGTCATGGCTTTGACCGATACGTATGGCTCACTCTCTTGCGCCGCTGTCATTGATAATTCCGCTATTGGGCCGCATGTGCGCTTTGCATTCCGCAACACTAACGTTGATGGTAATTATGGTGCGGTACTCGGTGTGGTTCCTGACGAGACAGGTACCGCACAGAATCTTGAGATCCCCTCCATGGCTCCGGTGCCAGATAGCGAGCAGTCGTGCATTTTTTCTTTCGACGCGACAGAGCTGAAAACAAAGCTGTTTGACGGGTATAACTGGTATGAGCGCAGCTTGACAGCAGCGCCGCCAGCCCTGAATCGCCTGTGCATCGGTAGGGGGTACCTGGATTCCAGCAACTATCTGAAGGGGTATATCAAAAAAATAGTTTACTGGCCAACCGCCCTGACTGAATCAGAAATGGAAAGTTATCTTTCACACATTTAAATCATTTCGATTATTTTTGCACTATGCAATTGCACGGTTATGGTCCGTGCAATTTTTTTTGATTTTTGGTGCGAAAAAAATCGCCGCGCTACATACGCAACTACTTTATGCAGCATCCGCTGCAGTCGGCGCCTCGCGGCGAGGCG
>OGZS01000264.1_pt1 | contig 37234 bp, 32 predicted proteins | sample 1576901 | NCBI WGS metagenome assembly OGZS01 (sample SAMEA3541563, study PRJEB24748) | human gut metagenome | biome: human gut; feature: human-associated habitat; material: faeces | place: China | collected 2012 | reverse complement strand
TGTTCAACGTGATTCCACTGGCACCGGGCCATGCCTACGGGATGTTTATGGAACGCTTTAAAGAGTTAACTGAGTCGTAAAAATCAGCACGTACGAATTCAAACTCTGCCATAAAAGAACATATAAGTAATTTATTAACATATAGATATAGGTTATATTACAAATTGAAAAATTATTGGAGAGCAACAATGAATCAAAATCCATTCTCATTCTATGACTTTCTTGGATATTTAATACCAGGTGGTTTTTTTATCCTATTAATGTATTTCTGTGGTTTGACATTCGATCTAGATATTGTTATTGACTTAAGTGAATTGCTCAGAGGTCAAAGTCAAATCTTTGGCATTTTGAACTACGCTTCAATAGTTATTATATCTTATATAGCTGGACATTTTATTTCTATCACGTCAGCATTTTTTATCGAAAAATACATGAATAAAGAATTAGGATATCCTTCCAAATATCTATTTAAAAAATTGATAGATACCTCAGAAAGCATTTGTAGCCCATCATGCGATGAGAGAAGCGCTGATAAAAAAACAAAAATAAAGAATCGCATAATCAAATGCGTATTATGCCCAATAATACTATGGGATTTTATAACACAAAAACTATGTTATTCTCAATCTCTACCATTTCATTTAGCTAATACAACATGGTTAATGATCAAAGAAGGTTATGAGAAAAAGTTCATAACAAATCGCCAATTATTACAAGATAAAAACGGACTTGATGATGATCTCTTCAGATTGGCATATCATTATGTTTATGAGTTTTCAAAACAACATCAAACAAAAATTCAAAACTATGTTGCATTATATGGTTTTTGCAGAAACATATGTTTAATCTTTATAATTTCATTTTGGGTATCAGTTCCAACCTTTATTTATCGATTATGTACTCATAGTGATTATCTTTATAGTTTACTTTCAATAATGCTTAGCTTTTTCTTCGTCTATGTTTTCTATGTTGGTTTTGTTAAATTTTATAGAAGATATACTTTAGAAGTATTAATGGCATTTGCTGTACTTCAAAGTAACGACACTATTCGTTAATAATGTTGCTCCCGTGTGCAGACGGGATAATGGAGAAACGTATGCTGAACCTCGATTGTGTTCCTATCTCAACTTATTGCAAAGAAACTGGCGAAACTCCTGAAGCAATAAACAAACGTGTACAGCGCGGTGTTTGGCGTGAAGGTGTTCAGGTTTTAAAGGTTGAAGGCGTTAAGGAGAGGTGGATTGATCTTAGTGAGGTTGCAAAATGGGCCAGACAAAACTGCTCAAACTACCGCGCGGCGTAACAATCAGGAAACACCGCCAGGGAGAAACGATCAATATAACTTTCACCTACAAAGGAGTTAGATGTCGTGAGCCGCTTTCCAATCTGGAAGTAACACCAAAGAACATTAAATACGCCGAGCGTACACTCGGCGAAATCCATAATAAGATCGAAAGGGGAACATTCATTTATGCAGAATATTTTCCCCGTTCTGCTCGTTTGAAAATTTTTGGTAATGCTGCTGCAGGCAAAACGGTAAAGATGTACCTGGACGAATATCTTGAAATCTGCGAAACAAGAAAACTTTCACCCTCTACGATTGGTGGCTATAAAAAATGCCGTAGTGCGTTAGCCTCACTTCACATTTGCCCTGCAAGTGAATTAACACCAGCAACCCTGAAAGCGTGGATTCAAAATCAGAAAACGACCTTAAAAACAATTCGCAACCAGTTATCTTTCCTGCGGTCAGCACTTGATGAAGCCGTGACCGATGGGGTACTTCAAATTAACCCCGTATCGTTAGTAACAGCTTCGCGCTACCAAAGTGATAAGTCAGAAGCAGAAAGCAGCTACGTAGTTGATCCGCTATCACCAGCAGAAGTTGATGCATTACTAGCAGCAGCCGGAAACAAACAATGGGAAAATCTGTTCCGGTTCGCTATACATACAGGCCTGCGTAGTTCTGAATTATGTGCCCTTCGATGGCGTGATATCGACTTTGTTGGAAAAACTGCCCATGTCCAGAGCGCAAGTGTTGTCGGTGTTATCAAAGGGACAAAGACAAAAGCAGGTACTCGGAAAGTTGAACTGACAGAAGAGGCAATGTTGGCGCTGATAAATCAGAAGCCATTTACATTCATGAAGGATACTACTGTCTTTGAAGATCCAAAGACCAATAAGCCTTGGGCAAGTGCTGATGCAATCAGGAAAAAAGCATGGGTGCCAACATTGCGAAAAGCAGGTATTCGTTACAGAAATCCATATCAAACTAGGCATACATTCGCCACCCGCCATATCAGCCGGGGAGCAAACCTGTTTTGGCTTGCAGCTCAAATGGGGCATAAAGGGCCGGAAATGTTATTTCGTCATTATGGTTCATATTTAAAGGAATATGACGGTAATACGACCAGCAATATCACAAAAAAAGCCACTTAAGTGGCTTTATCAATTAGGAGGCTCTCGATTTAAGCATTTCCGTACACTTAGCAAAGAGCCTCTCAGTTGTTAGAATCGCAACTTCAGACTGTTTAGAAGTGACCGATTGATCAAGTCGATAGTCTGCAACAATCCTCTGAGCTTTAAGTTGACTCAGGATAAAACTAATCCCTTTTAGATATCTAGCTTCATATACTTCACTTCCTCTTGAAGCATCGCCCTGCAAATAATTGATTAGCCCCTGATGACTGTCTTTCGGCCCGTTTACCATACAAGGCAAGACATGATGGTAAGCGCCATAGTAGGATCTTGCTATAGCATTTCGATAGCCGATTTCGTCATTACGTTGATGACAGTCTTTTGCAAAACCGAGAAAATCTTGACTATTAACCGGCATGTGCAACCCTCCGGGTAATCAGACCTAATTCGGAGATAGCATTCTGCTCAATATGTGTGTCTTTACATTCAAACCAAACAGCAAAATCTTTACCGACTAAACAATCGTGCTCAGCCATTGAAAAAGCAAGCTCAATATTCATATCAGCGATTTGTTCAGCATCAGAAGACTTTGTCATGAATACAATCGCATTCACTTTCTCTTCCGAAATATTATAAAAACGCATTCCCGAAAGATGAACCTTCTGAGAATCCATGACATTGGCTACATTATTGAAAATAAGTTCATATTCTAAACCAGAAAGATCGGCACGTTGCTTAAAGGATTCGACCTGGGAAACAACTTCATCAAAATTGTTGTCCATTTTTTCAGGCTCCTTATCTCCGAACAATTTAGAGTATGACTGGAAATACTTCTCCGCCAACGCCATCTTCCCCATAAAGAGGGAGTTTTCATAAGCTTGAAGATAAATAAACGGGGATATGAAGCTTTCAGCAAGCTTAATGCTTGTTTCAAAGCTTTTCTTCAACGTACCGTAATCTGACAAGAAAACAAGAAAATTCTTTGCAACAACCTCATTATGGCATACCTGCAAGGAACGCTCAAAGAAGCCTATCGCCTCATTCACTTGGCCATGTGCACCATAGACCAACGCTAAAAGATAGTCCTCAGAGACAGGATCTCTAAGTGCTTCAATCTCACGTAACATCCTTCTAAAGCTAAAGTCATCAATCCTCACTCCATCTTTGAGGTATTTAGTTAGCCGCGCGCTAATAACTGATGCTTTTTTTGCTGGCTGCAACATTAAAAACCTTATCTTACAAATAGTTGGTAATGATGTTGAATTATTTTTTGTTCTTTATGGCTAATAAGATTACATGAAGGGACAACTTCTGACCACCTTAGAAAACACTCACTTTAGTAACAAGAGTCAATAATATTGTTGACAAATCACAAAAAAACAAACTTATCCAAAACAATCTGGTTTATCACAAAGCCTCTGTGCATAAATCTGTGCATAACATCATTTTTACACACATTTTTTTATAAAAATATTTTTTAGCAAAAAATGCTATCTATCTCCGAAACTGCAACCACAAACCATTAATTCCAAATGAAACTATTTTAAAATAAATAGTAAGACAGTAACAGGACAGAAAAAGTTCCGCAAAAGAGCCGCTTGTAAAATCAACAATATTTGGCTATTTAAATTCAATGAATTACATAACTATGGACACGGGTTCAACTCCCGCCAGCTCCACCACTTTTTAGTTGTTTGAAGTTCAATGAAGTCTACTAAGCCCACACAGCACAAGCTCTGCGGGCTTTTTTACGTCTATTGTCGTCCAGTGAGAATTGCTGAGAACTATCACATATGGCACCCTGAATGGGACCCACTAAGAAGGGTCCAAAAACCGAGGGTCCCAAAATGGCAAAAATCGCTAAGAAGCTCACTGACACTGAAATCAAAAGCACCAAGCCAGCCGACAAAGAAATCAACTTGTTTGACGGAGATGGTTTGATACTACGAATCGCTCCCCTCTCGAAAGGAGGAAAGAAGAATTGGTATTTCAGGTATGCAGTGCCAGTGAGTAAAAAAAGAACCAAAATGAGCCTTGGGACCTATCCTCACCTTACACTGGCAAGAGCCAGAGCCTTACGAGATGAATACCTTTCCTTGCTTGCTAATGGCATTGATCCCCAAGTTCATAACAACGATAAAGCTAATGCCTTAAAGAATGCTACTGAACACACTCTCCAAGCCGTGGCAAGGAAATGGTTGGATGAGAAGGTAAAGACCTCTGGTATCTCACAAGACCATGCAGAAGACATCTGGCGAAGCTTGGAGAGAAATATATTTCCCGGCTTGGGTAAGGTTCCTATCAATGAGATCCGACCCAAACTCTTAAAGCAACATCTCGACCCTATTGAGCAACGAGGAGTCCTCGAAACCTTACGGCGAATCATTTCCCGATTAAATGAAATATTTCGCTGGGCCGCGACTGAAGAACTTATCGAGTTCAATCCGGCTGACAACCTTGGGCAACGGTTCAGTAAGCCTAAAAAACAGAATATGCCAGCATTGCCCCCTTCCGAGTTACCCCGCTTCCTAATGGTGTTAAACAATGCCTCAGTTCGTATGGAGACAAGATTGCTGATTGAATGGCAATTGCTGACCTGGGTTCGTCCAGGGGAAGCCGTTCGTGCGAGATGGGCCGATATAGATACTGAAAAATCGATGTGGAACATCCCGGCTGAGTTTATGAAAATGAAGAAGCCTCACAAAGTTCCACTAAGCAAAGAAGCTTTGCGAGTCTTGGATTCAATGAAAGCCATCAGTGGGCACAGAGAGTGGGTTTTCCCCAGTATCAAAGCTCCACTCAATCATATGCATGAACAAACAGCGAATGCGGCCATAATCCGTATGGGCTTTGGTGGAGAGCTTGTAGCCCATGGAATGCGTTCTATAGCAAGAACGGCCGCAGAGGAGTCTGGAAAGTTCAGAACAGATGTCCTCGAAGCTGCTCTTGCACACTCAAAGAAGGATGAAATAATTGCAGCTTACAATCGAGCAGAATACTTAACAGAACGAGTTGCTCTCATGCAGTGGTGGAGTAATTATGTACAGGGCCAAAGATTCAAGATTATTGCTGCATAGAAATCATTAAAAGAAATCTAGGTAGCTATTAAGCTCATAAAGAATCCCGGAATTGATTTAGTTAAAATTGTTTATCCATATCATATTTCATATGTGCCCTAAAATAATCTTTCAGGGCACTATATAAATTAACTTCAATGGAGCATAACAATTCATTAAATCGATTTATTTAAATATTTAGCTAAAAATACTTTAGAAACTTTGAACTCAGGGAGTTTATTTTTGCTTACCTTCCCTAACCCTTCACTATCTATAACCAAGGCCTCCAGAGGTAATAAATAAACTTCTGAACCAATTTCCCAGTAGTAGTCGCAGCAAAATGAGGAATAATCCTTAATCTTTATGCAAATATTTTCATCATCCTCCGTGATAATAGCATTAAAGATGACATATCTATTGAAGCTTTTCAATAGCACAGAGGATGAAAGGTTCGGACATCCTTTTATAGAGTCTCCCATTCTATCTGAAATGGAATTTATATTTAATAATAACTTATTATAAGCACTCTTCAAAATTAATAAACTATATCCTTGAGGAACTTGTTCGAAAACTAAAAACCAAATAATAAAATTTAAGTACTCTTTACCTAAAAGATACATATCAAGTTTTTCGTCTTTTTTCTTCCCTTTCAAATTGACAAGCATTTTTCTTGTGTCTTGATAAGTGGGTATACCTACTTCATCTTCTTTGATTTTTTTATATTCACCTTCAAAAGTAATAGCCTCATTATCATGGACGATTGCATTCCTAATTAATCTAATTAATCGAAAGCATTCTTTTTGTATAAATAAATGTGTTGTTTCAGTGTCAAGTTTTTTATATTTGGTTATAAAATCCTCGCCAATAAGGTCTGGATTATCCCTATCTATTAAGGCATCTATCAACATAAACAAACATAGATCCATGACAACTCTATTTGCTGACATTCGATTATCTGGACCGATACCTATCTGTATTGGTCTAAAATCACCAAGTGAAGCCCCGTAGTCGTCACTAAGCTCAACTTTTCTGTAAGAAAGAATATCTGGGTGGTTTTTTATTTGATATAAAAAATTTAACATATATGACAGGTTTTTACTCATAATGATCCCTCAAATAATTGCTATATGATACCTAAAACCTATGTTACATCTAGAAAATGATAACTAAGTTGTGGTAAGATTGACATCATTTTCTTGACCTAATGCGGGTGCCAAAGTTGTCACAATTCAAAACCCCCCTCCGTTACCCTGGAGGTAAGGCAAAGTTCTCTCCACACATTGAGCAAATTCTTCGCTTCAACAACTTAGTCGGAGGCTGCTACGCGGAACCCTATGCAGGCGGAGCAGGTGTGGCATTAGGTTTGCTGCTCAACGGTCTTGTTGAGGACATTTTCATAAATGATATCGACCCTGCACTTTATGCTTTTTGGTCTGCTGTTGTAAATCATAACGAATCATTGTGTGAAATGATTTACGAAATCCCCGTAACTATTGAGAACTGGCATCAACAAAGAGACATACTGCTTAATAACGATAAATATAGTATGCTCGAAGTCGCTTTATCTACTTTCTTTTTGAACAGGACAAATCGCTCAGGCATTCTTAAAGCTGGTGTCATTGGAGGTAAGGAACAAAAAGGAAAGTGGAAATTAGATGCAAGGTTTAATAAACAGGATTTAATCAAAAGAATAAAGCTAATAGGCACCTATAAAGATAAAATTCACGTATCGAATCTTGATGCAGTAGATTTTCTGATGGCTCAAAAAAGCTCATTACCTAAGAAAAGCCTAATCTATCTTGATCCTCCCTACTATGTTAAGGGTGCCGAACTATATCGCAACTTTTATCAGCATGATGATCATGTTAAAATTGCTAAAACCTTGCGAAATATCACACTTCCCTGGATTGTTTCTTACGATAACGTTAATGAAATAAGAGAAATCTATCGGGGTCTTAACATGGCTGATTATTCATTAAGTTATACGGCTCAGGATAAAAAGAAAGGGCTTGAAGTTATTATTTATAATGACGGGGTAAATATCCCTGAGATTTGATTTTAAGGATGAGTTGAAATGATCAAAGATATTAGCTTCAAAAAATTCAAGAAACTTATCGATATCGATTTTTCATTCGATAAGGATGTTAACATCATCTCAGGTACAAATGGTACATGTAAAACGACATTACTACACTTGATTAGTAATGGTTTTCAGATGCCAAAAGTAAGGTCTCCTAATTATTCTAATAATAATTGTTTGAAAGTTATCAAAGCTATAAACAGAATAGCAAACCCAAAAATGGAAGCTATTGTCAGAGAATCTAAAAGTTATACAGACCCTGCGGAGGGAACAAAAGGAAACTTATTCTCAATAAATTATTTAGATGGAAGTATTCTTAGTTTCAGAAAACACAATTCTACAAACCCTGATGAGGCACAAAGATATGCCATAAAGCCCTTATACCCAAGAGGCGGTCCAAAGCAATCCTTACCATCCAAGCCAGTATTATATTTGGGATTATCAAGACTATTTCCAATTGGAGAAACTAAAGATGGCGATCTATCTAAAATTCCATTAAATTTACCTACTCAATACGTCTCCTACATATCAGATATCTATAAAGAGTTTTTAGGTATAAATATTACTAATATTGAAACTAATAATATTGGTGATTTTAAATCGGGTCCACTATTTGACACTGATAACCCAGATGTTGATTCTAATACTATTTCATCTGGGGAGGATAATTTATTTATAATAATAAAAGCTTTAGTGAGTTTAAGGTATTATTTTGAATCATTGATATCTTCAACAGCGGAAAAAGAAAGTATCTTATTAATAGATGAATTTGATGCAACCTTACACCCTTCACTACAAATGAGGTTATTAGATAAAATAGTTGAATATGCAAAGCTATATAAGATTCAAGTTTTCTTTACCACGCATAGTTTAACACTTTTGGAACATGCATTCCATAAGAAATATCATGTTATTTACTTAATCAATAATTTTACAAAATCTTTATTGTTAGAAGATCCAGATATTCTAAAAATAACAATGCATCTTAAAACTCAATCTAAAGATGAAACTTATACCAGAAATAAAATCCCTATTTTCACAGAAGATGAGGAAGCCCGCTTCTTATTACGTGAAATTTTTTCCTTCTGGATACAAAAAAATGCTAAGTTCGCCATCGTCGAAAATTATTTTCATTTAGTTGAATGCTCAATAGGTGCTGATAATCTGAAAACGATTTTTTCTGATCCGCATCTTATGGAAACTTCCTTAAAATCAATTTGTGTATTAGATGGTGATCATGGACCAGATTTAAGAAAAGGTATAATTTCTTTACCTGGTTCTAAATCACCAGAAGATTTAATATTTGAGCATTGTGAGAAAATTTTTAATGATGATGATGCTTCCTTTTGGGAAAATACTGACATTATAGATAATGGTTTTACAAAAGATTATTATATTGTTGCTATTCAGCCTAAAATCAAATCGATTGAACAAAAACTACAACAAAAAAGAGATAATGGCGAATCAACAGCAGGTCTGAAACGAGCACTGAATAAATCAGTTTTCAATTCACACATTGACTTTTTTAAAATGATCACCAGAAATTGGTTGAGAAAAGATGATAATAAGGAATCTTTAAAATATTTTCATAATGGTTTTCAACAATTGTTCTTTAGAGTTTGCTCTACCAACGGTATAAATAGGAAAATTTGGGATTATCCCTATGACTCATCAGTTGAAGATTAACTTCCTGATTCTCAGATATTATCTTATGGTTCACTTAAATGGGTGAGTAAATGATTGATGATAAACAAGCCATTATAGAAGCAACAGAATATCATAAAAAAAATAAAATGATTGAACATATTGATGTTGATAACATTACAACCAAAGAAGAAGAAATCTTTGGCAAGTCCTACTTTACAGTAGTATTTCCATTAAATGATTTAGGCAAAGAAATCCTAAAATCAAATTATCCATTTCGTACTGTTGTTGATCTTAAAACTGGTAAAGTGATTAGTTCTAGAAGAACGTATAGAAATAATACCATCCAAAAAAGAATTACATTTGCGTATCGATTACCCTATATTACACTGTTCGTAATGATATTAGCCGGTTATTTTTTTAGACCTATTTTTTCAGTAATAGCTTATTTATTACCACTTTTCACTGGGTTTACTTTATTCATGATCTGCTATCATGAAATGAAGGATTACTTAAAGAAAATGGCAGATTTTTTTGTTATCCTGTCAGGAACAATCGGAGCAAGTTTTTTAGTCTTACCTTTTTTTATAAATGATCAGTTACATTTAAAATCTATAAATTTATTCATAAACAGCCATGATCATATTTTTTCCCCAGCTAAATTTGGAGTAATCGAAGTCTTTATAATGTTTTATACAATAAAATGTTTAGTCGCTTTTAGTGAGTTATTTACAGCCAGAGAAGAATGGGTCTCTGAGCAACAAAAAAGAACAAAATTACGACAAATTTCAAAGTCTTTCAAAAACAAAAGAAAATACCTTAGACCGTTTGTTAATATTAAAAACAAAATACCCAAAGATATTTTTTCAAGGATTTGGCGTTAGTTGATTTTAGCTCTAAGATAGATCAATGGTGACATTAAAACACTTAAAGTTATGATTAGACTTGCTGTATGACATATATACATTTCAATCATATCTTTAGGATGACTTATCAAAGTGAGTAGTATAATACAAATTATATTTATCAAAATAATTTTCTTCATAAGAATAGCCTCATTAATAGCTTTTACAGTTAGGTATACATCAGTTCAATCCATTGTCAAGAGAAAGTAAATTATAGAATAAGCAAGGGCTAACAAATAGAAGCTATGCTTCTATTTGTTCCCTTGTTTTTCGCCCTTCGGTTGAAAAAATAAAGAATTAAAATTAATAATTTGACTCTCAAATCATAGAAAGTTGTTCTAACTTTTGCATGATTAGACTCAGCTTTACTTCATATTTGTTAAAAATTTTTGTAACCCATTTAGCTTCACAATCATAACTTATTGATTTTTATGAATTTTACAACAACTTCTTAGTATATTCTTGCAGTCACAATATCAACCTTACCAGTATGATTGACCGTAAGTAGAAGAAGGGATAAATTATCAGATAGAATCCAAGTACCGACGAGAGATTAGAATGAATGAACAACAGTTTGGTATCTATAGTTCTCTTGAAACTTTTATAGAACAGGAAATATTTAGAGAACTTTGCAGTAATATTTTTGGAATAGGTGTAACAAACAAAATTGAAGGTATTGATGGTGCTTTAGGTACACACCCAGGTTTAAAGAGAAAGCGGAACGAAGACAGGTTGGCTGTTGGCTCTATCACCCTTAATGATAGTCTCATTTATTGTGCAATTCTCTGTGATGGTGTCGGAGGTTCTGCCTTTGGAGACTTGGCTTCTTCATTAGCTATCGCAACTATATTCGGATATTTAAGTACAGAAAATACAAACGAGCATCTTCAGAAAAAAATAGAGAATGCTGTTCTGTATGCCGATAAAACTATACAAGATAAATTATTAGGAGACGGAGCTACAACTTTAAGCTTGTTAGTTGCTTCCTCGTCTGGTGAAATCTATGCACTTAACATTGGTGATAGTAGAATTTTTTCTTGGGAGCCATCTAAAAAGGCACTAACACAAATAAGTTGTGATGACACTATTGAAAATGAAGTTAGTAAACTAAATATTAAAGATAAAACCGCCTTGGAAGCATTTGGCTTGAAGGGCACACTATCTCAGGCTTTGGGTGAATCCAATCGTAATAGTAACGATCTAAATTTTGTTTTCTATGATAAGTCATATTTCAATGAAGGTTTTATTTTAGTAAGCGATGGTGCATGGAAAGATTCTGAGACATCTTTCGAAAAAGTTATAAAAAATGCAGCTAATTCTTTAGATGTAGTAAGAAGAACATTGGCTTTAGCGACCTGGTGCGGTGGAACCGATAATTCTTCGATTATTGCTTTTTCATCAAATCCTGTATTCACTACCGAAAATAAAAATTTTAGGCATAATCATTCAAATATAATCATTGGGGATACCAAATATAGTTTCCTTAACGAAAAGACAAATATTAAAAAAACCTCTCTTTCATATAAAAACAAAAAGAAACCACCTACTAAATCAAAGAAAGATGACACTAATTCAAAAGAGATAACAATTGTACCTATTGGAAACAATGACAAATAAGGCCTAATCTTTATAAAGAAAGGATACATTATGATGGCTAATAGATATGTAGATGTAGGCGAGGATTTACAATTTGGCGGATTTGGAGAAGTTAGGTTATTACATGACAACTTTCTTGGAAGGAAAATCTTATGTAAATCAATGTCCAACCCAGATAATAATGACCAACTTTACAATGAAATCATCGCTTTATCTAAGGCAAGATCTCGTCATGTAGTAGAGATATATGATGTTTTATTTGATCAAAATAGGAATGTCAGTGGCATTATTATAGAGTATCTTGATGGCAGAGATTTCTCTAAATTCTATTTAGAATATGAGAATAATCCAGAAGAATTTCTAAAAATTTTATTCCAAATAGCCAGTGGTCTCTATGATCTTCACCAAGCTGGAATTACCCATAGGGACATGAAGTTAGAAAATATTAAAGCCTCCAACGCAGGAGTCGTTAAAATTTTTGATTTCGGCATATCAGCAATAACAGATGACTATATCACTAAAAACAATCGTGGAACATTGATTTATGCGGCCCCAGAATTATATTTTGAAAATGCAAGGATTAGTAGGGAAATGGATATCTATGCATTTGGGATAATTGCCTGGAATCTTGTCACCACCCAAAATAATTTTGACAGAGCATTGTTAGATACTCCTCCACATTCTAAACATAAATATCAATCCATAGCTCATGTTTGTAAAAACAAATTACCAGAAGAAATAATAAATTTAATTGATGCAACATTATGTCCAAATCCAGCTAATCGCCCTACAATAGAGGAAATAGTACCTTTATTGGCAAAATACTTAGTAATACACAAGCATAAAGGGATTTTCACCGAAAACGCAAGAAATGTATATGAATTATCATCTGTCCAAAAAGGTGTTAAATTAAAAATAGCTCCGCTGGGAGAGATAGATATATATTATGACGGCCTCGAATTTAAAATAACCTACGTTGATGGTGATGTTTTCATCAATAATATGAGACCAAATGTAAACACCGTGTTACCTAATTCTTGTCTATTGACATTTGGTGCCCCCCATTTACGCAATAGACGGTTTATGACTTTTTCATCTTCACATCCAGAGGTGGTATTATGACCAAAGTTTCATTTGAAAATAACACATTACTTATTGGCAGATACCATATAATTCGCTATTTAGCCGCAGGCGGTATGCAAGAAGTATATTTATGTCATGATACTGTTCTAAATAGAGAAGTAGTTTTAAAAACACCAAAAGCAGGGACTAAGGATAGAAGATTTAAACGAGGCGCTGAAATGGGTGCCAGAATAAATCATTCCAATGTTGCATCTACTTTAGATTACTATGAAGATGAGAATTTAACATTTTTGATAGAGGAATTCATTTCTGGGCAAGATCTTTCCAAAAGAATGTCTGCTGAATTTCATTATTTAGACCCACATACATGTGCCCATGTAATAAAAAATCTTGCAAAAGCACTACATGAAGCTCATAAAGTAGGAATCTGTCATAGAGATTTAAAACCCAGCAATATAATGGTATCAAATGATTTTAATTTATCTATGGTCAAGTTAACAGATTTTGGTATTGCTAAACTAGCTGAAAGCGAAATCGAATCTGAAATAGAACTTTTTGAGAAAGATGAAAGTACCTTAACAACATCTCAAACACTATTAGGGGCAGTACCTTACATGGCCCCTGAATGTTGGGATGACTGGAAAGGTGCAGGTCAGGAAATGGATATTTGGTCATTAGGGTGTATTGCTTACCATTTATTATCAGGTCAACTTCCTTTTGGCTCTGGTCGAAGAGCAATTAGAGAAGTCGCTAGATTCCAGGATAATAATACAAAACTTGTAAAACCGCAAAATATTGGGCTCCACGCATCTTCTGCAATTTTAGAAAAAGAATTATGGACTTTGATTACAAATTGTATTGTCGCTGACCCTCAAAAACGGCCTACCGCTGCGAATATTCTAGATGCATTCGACTCTATTTGTTATTCGAATGAGCCACGTCGTTTCGGTACAATTTATGATTTTGGTGTGCCTTATCGAGAAACAGGCCATATAATTGACAACGGTAGACAAGCGGGGATGTTATTCTTCCACTCTTCAGAATTTTACGGTAACTCGTTACCTCAGCAGGGGAAAAATGTTACCTATTCAGTATATCCCGGATTACCACACGATAGATGCTCTACAATTCTATTATTGAAATAACATTAGAGAGATCTCATTCGAGATCTCTCTAATAACATACTATATAAATAGTATTCATATAAAACCCTTCTGTAAATGATGCATTTGACAATCAAAATAAATGATATATATCTATGTTGTATATTTTATAAAAGGGAATTTATGAGAATATCAAGAAAACATTCTAAATCATATATTTTTTCAAAAGATAGTGATACTACAACACCTTTAAATATTTCATTCAACAATCGTACATATTGCGTGAGTGTCCGTTTCAATGAAAAAGAACTGAAAATAATTAATTCTAAAAGAGGAGAGATATGTAAAGGTAAGTGGCTCCGTTTACTTGCACTTGAAAAAAATACACAAGCCATACCCACCATAAATTTGAATGCTTGGAATTCACTGACAATCATAGTACAAAATTTAAATAGAATTGCTGCACATATCGACACCAAAAGCAAAGACAGCAAACTTACTTACACAGAGCTTTTCGCTGTAAAGCGACAACTGAAAGAGCTTCGCCAGCACCTGCTAAATGCTGACATATGGAGCAAACCCGATGAAGGGTATGCAGAAGATCAAAAGGGGTAAGAACTTCTCAGGTGTGGTCCAGTATGCATTGAAGCCAGGTTCACATCACAAAAGTGATCCAATCGTCATTGGCGGGAACATGTTAGGTGATTCAGCCTTTGAACTAATAGCTGAATTTAATGGCACTAAACAGCTTCGCCCAGATGTTCAGAAGGCCGTTTGGCATAACTCGCTACGATTGCCTGGCAGTGAATCATTAGCGAATGACCAATGGGTAACCATAGCTGACGACTACATGAAGAGGATGGGGTTCAGTGATACTCATCTCCGTTGCTATGTTCTACATGACGATTCTGCCGGTCAGCACATACATATCATTGCAAGCAGGATAGACCTCAATGGAGGGAAGCTCTACCTTGGCAGGAATGAGAACCTTATAAGTACCCGCATAATCAGTGAGCTTGAAATCACTCATAATCTAACAGTGACCAAGACAGCACCTTCCATTACACCAAAGCAACCGAAGCGGAAAAGAATCTCTCGCAACGAACAGATGCTATCAGAACGAACTGGTGTTCCCTGCCCCAAGAAATTCCTTCAACAGATCATTGATAAAAGTTTGGCAGATACACCTGACCTTTTAACTTTGATCAAGAGGCTGGAAGAGGCAGAAGTCGGCTGGACGGCTAACATTGCCTCTACCGGTAAGATGAACGGCTTCTCATTCGAATACCGCGATATAGCTTTCAAGGCTTCACAGTTAGGCAAGGGTTACTCTTGGGCAAATCTTCAAAAGCAACTTAACTACAACCCCGACCACTTAGAATTTCTGCGAAAGGGTATACAGACGAAGGAAGCTCTTCCTGTTCCTGTTCCTGCTCCTGCTCCTGCTCCTGCTCCTGCTCCTGCAATAGTTTTGAAAACCGCTGAGAGAAAGGAAAGTATCGGTAAAAAAATTGCAGAACTGGAACTACGGCTCAGAGAAGACAAACGGAACGAAATCGTAGAAAAGATCCTTCAAAAGAATGCAGACAAACAGCAAAAGCATCTCAGGCTCACCGGCTGGATTCCCTTTTTACAACGGCTCATAGAGCTTCTCAGAAAATATGGAAAGAGCATCCTCCACAAGGTTCCTACAAACTTCTCAGAAGTCTATTCAACACATCATCTGAAACCTACAAGAAAAATTCGTTTATAGACAGCTAGTTGTAAACACCTTTCGTAACCTAACTCAATTGCTAGTAATAAATTTGTGTTTAGTCAAGAAAATATTGATCGTTATTACAGATCGATAATCTAGTTATGATAGACAATGACTATCAAGTAACAATCATCGATCGGTACAAGCAATTTTACTAAAGCGAGTCGGTCATCGAGAATCTCTGTAAACGCACCATTTAATCTTCCAGATTGGGATAGCTATGGAAAACGAAACAATAAAGTGCCCGTTCTGCTTTACACAAAGTCCTCATGGTGTGCGGATTTGCAAAGGCTGTCATGCAAAGGTCGCTTACGGTGAAAGCCCGCTCAGTGTGGCATTCCTGTTTCAATTCGTGGCATTTGGTCTCGCGTGGTTAGCATTTTCGTGGACCGGCAGCACTCTTGTATCAGTCATTACGTTTTTCGTAAGCATCATTATTCTTATCTATAAAATCAAAAGAATGTATGCAGACAGAGTTGTTTTTATACGGTGAAATTAATTTCACACAACCGCAAACATAAAATGAGAAAGTAAATGAACCGATTTATAACGTCCTCTTTTTTTATTATTGTCTTCCTGCTTTCTGGCTGTTCAACATCAGGGAACCAGAACCTTAAAAACGAAACACCACAAAGCCTCCAGTCAAAGATCATTAAAAACAAAACAACTAAGACGGAATTACTCACTAAGTTAGGTGAGCCTGATACAAGAACCACACTCGATGACGGAAATGAGCAATGGAAATATTTCATGTCTAACAATCAGTTCAATGCAACGACTTTCATTCCTGTTGTGGGGCTGTTTACTGGTGGTTCCCAAACTCAGTCTAAAACTCTTGAAATCGACTTCAAGGGAGAGACTGTAAGTAAATGGACTTTTTCCTCTGACAATAACAACACCAAAACTGGCATTCTTAATTAATTGTTTTTTGGATAAGAAAATGAAAATATACTCAATTATCACAGTTATCATTACCACCTTCCTTCTAACCGCATGTAACAATGAACCATCGCAAGACGATATATACAATGTTTTCAAAAGTGTTGTAGATAGAACAAATACAAGTATGAAAGCTCTTGATTCAAGAGTTACAGAAAAAGATCTTTTAAGAATCGATTACGTGAAGAAAGTTAGTTGCACAGAAGAAGCAAACAATGTTTATAACTGCATTGTCGATGCCTCTATTAGTAATATGAAACAAACAAAACCAGTAAAACTAATCAAATCTGATGGTGTCTGGAAAGAAGTTCAGTAGTAGCCTATATCAAGAAGTCTTTTAGCCCCTGCTTAGGGGCTTTTTATTGCCTATAACCTGACGGTTCTTACGCGAACTTCATGGGTTAACTCTTTCTCAATTACTTTCATTTCATATTGTGCTCTGACAGTAGCATAGATTTCCTCTGCTTTTTCTTGATTGTTATCTATGTAATTAACAAGCGAGTTTAGTTCCCTAATAACTCCTTCTTTGTTATTTAATCGTTGTAGAAGATTGCTTGTCAGACTTTTGTATACCGAGCTAAACATAGTCATTATGTTATCAATATTACGATTGGATTTGGAATAAATCCTTTTAGGGTAAAAATATTTTAAATGGTATCCCACAAAAATTAAGTAAAGTTGATATGAGAAACTTTTATCTCCGGGCTGGTACCGTTTTGAGATATATTTATCAATTATAATGATAAGTTGCTCTTCCAGAGTAAACTCTGAATTGATGATGTTTTTGTCCATAAAATGCATCCTTGCATAATTGAAATAGTCATCCTGACCATATATTTATATTTATCGTATTTATTTAACTTGTCAATAGGTGTAACCTATCAACTATTATTTTTTATTAAATGGTCTATTCAATTGTTCCATAGTGAGACCATGTCTATAAGCATTATACTGCCAATAGCTAAACTGCTCTTTGTATCTATTGTTCTGTTTTTTTAACATTTCATTTTCGGCTTTAAGATTTATTATTTGTTGTGCCGCAATCGTTAAGTTAGCTGGCTTTTTAAGGCCAGATTTTTTCAAATTAGACAAATTTTTCTTTGTTCTATATGCTTCAACAACTTCATCATGAGCACTTAGAGATTGCCTTGTGATAGTTCTGTTTAGATTCTTATAAACTGATTCACATAAATCGCTCCATGTGATTTTACCGTCCCAAGTCAGTATAATGTGTTTAATTGCCTTTATTTCACTCCTGTTTAAATGTTTTGCCATATGCATCTCCTGTTTCAATTATTCAATAGTTTATTAATTCTTTCCAAATTTTTTTTGTGGTGTTGCAACCATTTGTCTGCACCATAATCACCATTTTCATAAGCGATCTGAGTTATTCTCTTTAATTGCATTACTTTCTCTCGGACAGATTGCAGTCTAATTCTATCTACTGAGTTAATGTCCGGTGTTTCATTATCACATTCAATAAGATGATTAATTTTTGCACAAGGCTTGATTAAATAGTTATGTACACAGTAACCAAATTCAGTTAAGTGTATTGCACCTTGATTAAGGTTATCAAAATCAATTGTCAATTCATTTGTGGGTATTGACTCCCTTTGACAGTAATTACTCCTATTCAATTTAATAGCTTTGATTTTATCTAACATATCTTCTTCCGACACATGGTTATAAACTCTGTTCTGATTCGCATTGATACGACCAGACCATTTAGCTATATCCAGTTCAGACATTTCACCATAATGGGCTATTGTGTTTAAAAGGTGCCGTGGCTGGTGTGAGCGAATAAGTAGTGGTTTACCTTCATCATCATAATATCCATATCGGGAAAATATATTTTTATAATTCATCTCATAGCTTTTTTTTCTTTGTATGTCACTGAAAAAGAAACTTTTAGTAGGTTTGTAAAATGTGAAAATTGAAGTCATTCTTGATAAAGAAAATTGATCAGTATTGAGCAAGCATAAAGCATTACTAAATTTTATGGATTTTTCTTTATCATACCATGGAAAATCTCTGCTAAAATTAGAACTAATAATTTCCCACAAATTACTCAATGAATAGTTGTAATCATTGTGGTTTAAGAAACTTTTCCCACCATCCAAACTCGTTCTTTTAATTTTTAAAACACATGATTTATGATCAAATAAATTATACCCCAGTGCATGGCAAACTTGTACAACGGTCAATTTAGCTTTTTCATCAACTGTTGGGCAAAGCTCATGTCGGTAAAATTTATCCGGGTACTTTTCGCACCAGTGAGCAAGTGCTCTTGCATTTTGTGATAAGGAAAGTAATCTTCTAATCGCTTTCTTTGCAACTGGTATCATAACCCGTGGAATCCATTTGATATTAGGGCCATACCCTTTTACCGAATAAAATCTCAAACCATATCTTTCGATACCCTTGCCATCTATTTGTGTAATCTCACAATCAGCAGGTAAGGCTAAAATTTCAGAAATTCTGCTCGGACAACAAAGTAGAAGTGCAAATACTGAACTGGTGAACTTATCCCTTGGACTCAGTAACTCATCATTTTGAGAAAAAATATCAGCAATAGCGAGCAATGCTTCTTCATCTGGTAACTTATCGCTTCGGTGATAATCCTCAATCTCAGGAAGATAATTGTTTTTGACTTTCTGTTTTACATGGTTTTTCCATGAGATATATCCTGACTTCACAAGATTATGTTCACACAGAAACTTTGATATTTTTTCAAGCTGTATTCCACATTTAGCCAAAACGTTACCTTCAAAATATTTACTCCCGATCTGCATTGCCTCATCGAAAACAACGGCTGTAACATTATAAATGAGACCAGTGTTCTGAACCTGCAAAAGGGCCTGTTCGAGACATCGCAAGGCCATCATAATAACCCCATAATTTTTTAATGGTTTCAATGTGTGTTGATATCTGATATATGCTTTCGCAAAATTGATATAATCTTCGTGCATTGCATCAATGGAATCAAAGATTTTATTTCCAATCCCTATTTTTCTAAATGTGACATATCCTTTCCAGGCATACTGCTCCCAATCCTGAGTTTGGGTTAGTCCGGACAGTTGATAGCGACAAAATTTTATGAACTCATTATAATTTTCTTCTACAAGAATATGTTTTTTTGATTTGAACAAAATAATATTATTCATAGTTGATTCACCTCACTGCGATCAATCGGAATAAAAAACATACATTGATTGCAAGGAAATCCTGAATTCTGACTCTGGCATCTACTTGAAGAAAAAAATTTGAAATGACTACTCTTTTTCGATTTGATTCCGTTCATAAAAATATCAGCGACAAATGACAATTGTTCTGAAACAGCGGAATCAATCCTTTCAACACTGTCAGCATGATTTTTAATATAAATCCCCGCACTTGAAGTAGATGAATGATCCAATAATTCAGCTATAGTATTAACATTATGCCCATTCTTAGCCAGCATAGTTGCTATTGTATAACGAAGTCTACGAGGAGTAATATTTAGTATCGAACCGGTACGGTTGGATATTACATTCCCATTATTAACAATACTTTTCAATGCTACATTAGCAATTGTAGGCTTCGCATATAATTTATTATATTCCAGAAGAATTGAACCTGTTATGGATAAATCTGAGAGTTTTTCCTCATTTAAGAAAATAGGAACTTCTCGTTTAGAATAATCATCAAGAGTTTTTCCAAGAGCTTGCTCAACAAGTTTCACTGATTGATTAGCTTGCAATTGAACAATTGATGCAACCTCTGATATTATTGCAAGTTCTCGATATCGTAGTTCTTTACCCCGTTGTTTTACTCGTGGCACTGAAATTACATATTCTACTTTGCCATTATCTAAGTTCTTTTGAAGAAGGTCTTTATATTTCAACATAACTAACTGCTGAGGTCTTCTACCTGTAAGACTGATCAATAGTGATATTGCATAATGTGGCAGTGACAGTTCACCTTTTCTATATGCATGATTCATAGCCTTAATCAAAGAAGTATGTTCTTCTTTATTTAATGGTCCCTCTGTTGGATCATCTTGAAGCACAGACTGACCAGATTTTTTTATTTTTAGGTCCAAATGCTTTAACAGTTCTACCGCACTTTCATCTATTCCCGGATATCCTAACTCAAACCATTTAATCAAAAATGGTCGTAAAACGCGAAATGATGCTGAGGCTTTTGATAATTTCTTATTTTGATATTCAATTAGAACCTTATCATCAATATGAGTAGGAGATAGTTTACGGATAAGACTCTCCATATTTCTAACAATATTTTTCACATACAAATAGCTGTTGCTATTAAAATAATATTGTACTGTATATACAAACCCACAAACCAAATTTTCGTTCATAGCATATATTAAGTTTGTAAGATTGATTCCGTTATTTTCAATCGAACTGACGATTTTATGTTCATGCAAAGACATTTTATCAGATTTATTTTTAATTAAATTATTCATCAAATTCTCCTTTGAATAGTTGCTCTTGTTGTTCAAGTGCAGTTTTTTTCGATAGCTCATAAATATGCCTGCGATTATAAATCATTGAAGTTTCTGAACCCGGTCGCCATCCCATGAGATAAGAACGGATTTGTTGCTCTTTTTCATCGGATATGTCCTGATTCTTGTCTATTGCTTTCGAAAACTCATAATTCCATGTATGTCTGAGTTTGTGACCTGTCAATCCCCCTAGAAGTGAGGAGGATTGACGAACAACACTCACCACTTTGTGATATGAAGAAAATGAAATAGGTTGCCCTTGAGTTTTTCCTTCCTTATAAGTAATAAACAGGAAATCATGTTTGTTAGAATTTTTTATGTTTCTTCGATCATTCAGAATATAATCTGAAATTTCAAACATGAGCTTTTTATCAGCAATTAATTTCCTCTCACAAGTTTTAACTAAAGGCTGATACACTCGCGGATCTGTTTTATCATTTGCTCTTCTTCTTATTGCAATTGTCGATTCTGCAAAATCTATATCACCAATTCGCAGATTCAAAAGTTCACCTGCTCTCAGGCCAAAGCAGTGTAATAGCAGGAATATTAGATTGTTTCTTTTTTGCACTTTTTCTGAAAAAGGATTTAATTTGCTACCCGGTGCAAGAATGCTAAACAAAGAATCCAATTGTTCATTATTTAAACTTTTTTCTATATCCATATTATATTTATCATTATTTCTCGGTTTCTTTCGTTTTATGTTGTTTATGAAATCTAAAATATATTTGAGAGTATCCTTCTGTCCTGTATGAGAAAGATGTATTTTGCACAGCCATTCCAGATAGTTAGCTATGGTTGTTATCCGAAAGTACTTAGTTGGTTTTTTGACATTTGAACTTCTAAAATTATCATTCTCGCCATCTCGAAAATTGAATGAAGTGAATTCGATCAAATCTTCAATTTCATGAGGAGCCAGAAATATCCTTTTCTGAATTCTTTCATCAATATTGATATTTTTTCTCATAAAGAATCGATATAACAATGAAATGCTCCCAGCGATAACCTTCATTGTTGATATAGACTCTGACCGATTCCTGACTTGTGTTGTTATATACAAGTTTGGATAATACAATGGCTCACCAGTATCTTTATTTACAACATGACAATATCTCTCACCATTTTCGAACATAAAAGAATCCACACAAATACTGCACATATTTTCCTCCTAAACTTTACAAAAAGTATAATTCCAATATATTAATAATAAGCATTTCGTAGATTTACAAATTTATTTGGATCGATTAAGATATTTATTTAAATTAAAACAGTGAGATAGACGATTATTCTTGTCAAATTATCATCTGGTAGATCTAGTTATTATTATGTACACCTAATACTTCGAAAACTATCTCACTGCCTTGCTAATAAACGGCAACCAAAATAATGTAAGTTATTCTGTAAAGTTTTAAGATAAATTATGCAGCCAAACTTTACATTTTCATAAAAAGCTCTTTATCCATTAGATATAAAATTATCCGCTTCGCTAGGAGTTTCAATTCATCAGGACATTTAATTAGAGATAACCAGGTCTCGTAAACATATATCTGTTTGCAAGCATTAAGCTCAGAGATCGAGTCTAAAGGCTCTCTCAGATTTCCTACAAGGTACTGACTGAGCCAGTAAATGATTTCTTTATTAAACTCGTTATTAGGTAAGTCATAAATCACTTCTTGGTCAAAGATCTTGTAAAAAAGATCTCCGCATAAATTGCACATATGGTTTTCTTCGCTTACAAATTCTTCGATATTCATAAAATCACTCCTAAGTTCAATTAAGCAACATTATTTCGACTTGTTTCGATAACAGACTGAATCCAGGTATCAATCTCACTTTCAACGAAAGCTACTGCACGACTTCCAATTTTGACAGGAGCAGGAAACTTACCATCGTTGATCAGACGATATATCCAGGCTTTTCCGTAGCCAGTTCGTTCGAGAACTTCTGGTAATCGTATTAGGCGGGTTGCTTGATTTTTCATTTCGTTATCCCTTGTCGTTGCGGTGAAGTCACTATACGAACAGTTGGGAAAAGAAAAGAGCGAAGCTCCTGAAGCGGAGGTTCTTCGTAGCTATGCAGGATGGTTTTCTCGAAGTTGGTGCCGTACAGAAAAGGGGAACTTGAGAGTAGCTGAAATTCCCCCGTTTTATAGCAAGTGTCAAAATGCCCGGTTTAAAGTAAAAATCGCAAAAAAAAGCACCATTCACAATGGTGCCTTTAGTTAATTTTAACAATTAAAACAAATAGTTATAAATGTAATTCTAATCAGATAGTTTCATTACATCAGAGACTTTCATTTGCTTCAAATGGCTATTTTTGTTCATGAAGTAATGGAATTGTCGGATAAAGTCAGTTGTGCAGGATTTAAGAGCCAAAGGCCTGTCGGTATCTTTGATTTGGCTAGACTGCCTCATTTCGCTTTCTTCGTCATCGTCTGTATATAGCAGTCTGGATAACCTGTCGTCAGAGACACGGATTTTTTTAACGGCTGCCCACACCAGGATATCCAGCATAGGTATCACACGATAACTGATGAGTTTCTTGATAGTTCCATACCCAAAGCGAACTGATTCTAAAGGATCTGGTTCGATACCTTTGATTTTACGCCACTGCGGTAATGCAGCTTTAAGCGACTCTGCAATCTCTTCGTCTGTGCCACTTGCCAAATCAATCTCGAACATGACTGTTCGTGAAAACTGATCTGGCATAATATCTGAAAGTGATTCTTCCCGAAGATCTCTGTTTATTGAATAATTGTCATCACCATCCCAAACAAAACCTCCGCGTTGCATAGCAATGATGCTCGTTTCAGCAAGGCGATCAAGAGTTGTTAGAAAAAAATGGGGAGGCTGAAAAAGTTTATTGGCAGGAGTCATGTATCCCAGTTGCCCTTCTTCAATTAAAAAAGGATTGCCACTGAAAATTTTTGAGAAGTAACCCATAAGAGTTCTGCTCTCAAACTCTTCCCGATACTCCTTAAAGAACAAGTTACGAGCCCATATCTCATGGTAAAACTGGAGCAATGAGAGGTCTTCAAATTTGCGATATGTATCAATCTTAAACCAACTCTTGATGTCTTTTGTGTGCTCTGGTGACCAGTTGTTCAAAATCCATTCTCCACCTATGCTGGTACTGCCCTACGGATAGAATTCAGTTTCGCTGAAAAACTACCGCATTCACTAATCGGTGAAAAGCAGATCCTGCTTGCGCAGTTCAGCTACTAGCAGGGAGTTGAACTGAAGAATTTGTTTCCTTTTGATACAATTCTCCAATCCGCTAATCGTGATAACCCATACCATTACGATTTATGGTTCCTTTTTAGAACCACACATAAAATTCAAAGTATAAATAACATTAAAAATCAATGGAATGAATGGCTAATTACAGGGACGCCAGCCCAAAATTCTCCATCGGTGATTACCAGAGTCATCCGATGAAGTCCTGAAAGCCCGCACGGCGCAAGCCCTGCGGGCTTTTTTGTGTCTGTTGTTGTCCGAGAACATCCATCAAAATCCGGTGATTATTGGTATACGTTTAGGTATACGGTAGGATGTATACCCAAAAGCGTATACCAATTCATGAAGAAGCGGCCACAGTGGCACGGACAACACGCCCCCTGACCAACACCGAAGTTCTGCGCGCGAAAGCGTTAGAGAAGGATCTAACGCTGCATGATGGCGATGGGCGTTTCCTGCCCTTTCTCTTGCTGATGCCCGAGGGTTAAGAGCAGATTACCTAACCCTATTAGCCAACGGAATCGACCCGCAAATTCAAGCTGAAGTTGCAGAGGAACAGCAGCGAATCGCTCTGGACAGTATTTTTTTCGACGGTCGCCGCTAACTGGTTCCAGCTCAAAAGCAAAAGCGTTACCCATGATTACGCTAAAGATATATGGCGTTCACTGGAAAAAGACGTATTCCCCACCATCGGGGAGATCCCTGTCCAGCAAATCAAAGCCCGAACACTGGTTGAAGCCCTTGAACCGATCAAAGCTCGTGGGGCGCTGGAGACGGTGCGCCGGTTGGTGCAACGTGTTAACGAGATAATGATTTATGCCGTAAATACTGGTCTTATTGATGCCAATCCAGCATCAGGCATTGGAATGGCCTTTGAGAAGCCAAAAAAACAAAATATGCCTACGTTGCGCCCAGAAGAATTGCCTATGCTGATGCGTTCTCTCGTCATGTCAAATTTGCCTGTTCCGACTCGCTGCCTCATTGAGTGGCAACTCCTGACTCTAGTTCGTCCTTCTGAGGCTTCCGGTGCTAGGTGGGCTGAGCTCGATCTCGATGCAAAGCTCTGGACTATTCCAGCCGAACGGATGAAGGCTAAGCGTGAGCACATTGTACCGTTATCCCCCCAGGCAATAGAGATTCTGGAAGTCATGAAGCCAATCAGTGCTCACCGAGAATACGTTTTTCCGAGTAGAAATGATCCCAAAATGCCAATGAATAGCCAGACTGCGAATGCAGCTTTGAAACGTATTGGTTATAGTGGAAAATTAGTTGCTCATGGTTTACGTTCTATTGCAAGTACAGCAATGAATGAAGCTGGGTTAAATGCAGATGTGATAGAAGCTGCTCTAGCACATACTTACAAGAATGAAGTTCGTAAAGCTTATAACCGCTCAATCTATTTAGATGCGAGAATAGAATTAATGAATTGGTGGGGGCAAGCTGTCCACCAACAATACAAATAAGGATTGAATATGCAACCTGTAACTTTAGATGGAATGATCGCAGCATCACTTCCTTGGGCTAAAGAAGTCATCAAGAATAAAATAATCCCAATAATTTCATCACGAGTTAAAGATTATTTAGATGATGTTAGAGCCGCGAGATTTCTAAATGACAGCATGGAAAAATTCCTTTCTCGTGTCGGAGGACAATGTTCTTTAGTAAACACATTAGCTTTCCAAAACACCCCCATCGAACTAAAAAAAATATATGAACCAATTTCTGTATACCATGACAACGAGCAATCAAACTATGAGTGTTTAATTAATAACAAGATTGACATCTTAAATTCTTATAACCATATATTAATAACTGACTCCGCAGGTATGGGGAAGTCAACTTTAATGAAGCGAATTGCATTATATTGCATAGAAGAAACGAATCAAATACCAATTTATCTGGAGCTTCGTCGCATACAAGATTATAGCATTGCTGAACAAGTAAAGAATCAACTAGGTTTAGGTAAAAACATTTCCAATGCATGCCTTAAAGAAATTCCCTTTATTTACTTATTCGATGGCATTGATGAAATACCTCAAGGGATTAAATCCTCCGTAGTCAACTCTTTGCGTGAGTTTGCAGATGATTTTTCAGAAAGCAAAATAATTATAACTTCCAGACATGATAGCTTCCTCTCTGAGTTGTATGGATTCTCAAGGTTCAAAATAAAACCGTTAGATTCTTATCAAGCGTATGATTTACTTAGACGTTACGATAACACCGGAAATATTTCGTCAAAGTTAATCAAAGGTCTTCGTTTAGAAGAAGGAAGAAACTTCGATGATTTTCTTTCAACTCCATTATATGTTTCTTTATTATTTTGCGCATATAAATTCAAACCAATAATTCCACGTAAGAAAGAATTGTTTTACAGCCAGGTATTTGATGCTTTATTTGAATCTCATGACCTAACAAAAGAGCTTGGTTACGTCAGGGAAAAACATTCTAAGCTTGATTCAACTGACTTCCATCAGATTCTGCGAAGATTAGGATTTTGGTGTTTAAAGGAAGGTGGAAGGATTGAGTTCACTAAAGATGATCTTCAAATAATCATTAAAGAAATTGCATCTAAAATACCAGGGTTGACTATATCTGCATCATTATTCATAAAAGATCTTATCGAAACCGTACCTTTATTTGTCAAGGAAGGAGCAATAATTCGCTGGTCACATAAGTCACTTATGGAATATTTCGCAGCCATGTTTATATGTAGGGACACTAAAGAAAGACAGCGAGGAATATTAAGAACGCTTTATAAAAACGATGAGTCTATAAGACATAAAAACCTTTTTGAATTATGTGCGGATATTGATTACTCGACCTTCCGTTCGAGTGTTATAAAGAACCTTTTAGAAGATTATGTCCACTTATATGAAAAAATCAGCCAACGATCGATAACAAGCACCCCAAAAGAAGTCATTTCTAAAGTTGAACTTCTCTTTCCAGGTCGCTCACTAATTTATATCTTCTCTAAGGGAGAAGAAAACAAAACCCTTTCCAAACTAATAAATGGAGACTTCAGGGAGTTTAAAGAGCTTAATACAAAAGATGGCTACTTAAACACTACATTTGCAGATATAGGTAATGCATGGGTAGTAATTGCACGTAATGAAACAATAATCTCTCATGTATTAAGCATACTAAAAGTAAAAAATCCAGAATATTTCCATAGTAATCATAGATTAACAAGTGATGATACGAATCTTACATTAGAGGTTCGTCGTGCTATAAGACATGATGATGAAGTAAAGATTGACGTAAATTTTGAAAACATCCTAAACTGCGATGGAAAAACAAATCTTAACTTAATTTCAGGAATTTTGACTTTTGATAAAACACCCCAATTAAAATATAGAAAAGCTCTTGCCGAACTTGACAAAATAAACTTTGATGACAGCAATGGAATAAATCAACTTTTGGAAGGATTCTAATTCATTTAAAAAATTATTGAGGCCAAGTACATATGGCCTCAATACCCTCACTCATATTTAAGCTCACCAAAAAGACCAACCATCAAATCGTCTTCAAGTACAAGGAATGGTAATTCAACATATTCACTTGGATGTCGTGGCTTAGCCTTTCCGTCATGAGGAGCATTTTTCGTATGCCCTTGGACTTTTTCACCATTCACTTTTATATATGGGAAAACAACGATTCTCCCATGATTTTTCGATATAATAGTTCCTTCGTGCCAGATACTTTCACCGCTTTTAAGTGAATCACTACTATTAGTCGCTTTAACAATCCATCCAACATCGCCAGTTTCTTCATACCAAAATACATACCCACCCGCCATTAATACCTTATGACCCTTTGCATGAGCATCTGCAAGCATCCTTTTTACACTGGAAAGCTGTAATAGTTCATTTGCACGTGGTAATAACCGTATTCTAATTTCTGACTTTACTCTGCCCCAGTGATCTCGACCTGAAAATCCAAACGCTCTTGATATCTTCTCTCTAAATGCAACTTTAGTGGTCAGGTCATTGTAATAGAGATACCTACCCCAATCTCCGTTTGCATGTTTTCCAATAACCATTCTATTTTCTTTCAAATGAGCAATTTCAATCAGCGGGTTAATATTAATCTCTTGTAGCAGTTCATCTTTGATAGATATACTAGCGCGTTGATAAGCATTTAATTTTAAAATCACTTCATCTTCTTTGGGCCTTGACAGTGACGAAGTAATATTTAAAGCTTCAGAAAGCATTAAATATTCTTCATTTTGAAGCCTTTGCCTAGAAATTATTGCTTTTTCTGCCTTTAAAAAATACGAATCTTTGACCTCTTGACTAATTTCAAGCTCACTAACTTTTTCCTTTATGAAATTATTTATTACCTCGGCAGCATTCAATGCTTCTTCATAAGTATTAAACACCAATCCATAATCAAACTGTTCAAGTATCTCTTTCCTTCTTTTCCATTTAAAGGGCTCCTTATATTCGCTGATGTACTCATGCAGAATCCAATCACTATTTATATATCTCGGATATGGATGAACGGCTATGACCAAACCGTGGGGGTATTCTTTATTACGCATGTTCTAATCCCTCAACGTTATGCTTTGATTTCGAACCAGCTTAATTTATATGTATACCAAGCGTCATAAGCCTACATCATTTGTGATTGTAAGATCATCAATTTCTAATAATGCTTTTAATGTTAGCGCGCAATGCTCTCCCCGCCACGCCTGCCCGCTTAAGGGGGTACTTTTAATGCAGGGCAAAGGTGGGCTCAGTTCGCACCGCAACTGGCGCTGGTCGGGAGTACAGGGGCGGGAAAACACATGCAAAACCATGCACCTTTTGGATACATGGCTTAATTCGGGAAAAATGACGGGATTTACAGGTAATTTTTTACGGCCTACTGCGCGGCCAGCTCGGCGCGTCGGCGGGTGTAAATCGTGTTCTGTGCAGGGGTAAATCTTTCACGATTATCATCCCTCGAAGGCGCATCAGGCCTGTATCCGATGGCCGTTAAAATGTCGTTATCCGGTGCTGAATAACCAATGTCATTTCCTGCGGCCAGCCAGACGGAAAGGGCTTCACGTAGATATGCCATTGAACGGTTAAGTGCGCGGTTTTTTATCATCGCGGGCTGGTTCTTAACCCCCATCAGTTCTGGTGCCAGTGCGGCGGCCAACTCTGCGCCGTTCTGCTGCATAAAATCATGAAGCCGGTTACGAATGCTGATGCACTGTACTTCCTCATGTGAACGGATATAGCGACCGGCGGCCTGATTAATCTCCCATTTTTTTATATCAAGGCCGTCAGATTGCCTGTGCGTTACTAGAAGATTTAATGGAAGCCGGACCACTGAAAGCCGCACCGTCGCTGTCCTTTCTCGGGCTCGCAGTGATGGATGAACTCTGCGCCCGCCATATCACCGCACCAGTACTGCACTGAGGGAGAAAACAACGATGAAAATGAACATAACGGAAACCGTAAAACAGGCTCGAGGCCACTGGCCGCACATACTCCCGGCGCTGGGCGTGAAGGTCATTAAAAACCGGCATCAGGCTTGTCCGGTATGCGGCGGCTCTGACAGTTTTAGCTTTGACGATAAAGAGGGGCGCGGGAGGTGGTTCTGCAATCAGTGTGGCGCAGGTGACGGGCTTAAGCTGGTAGAGAAAGTGTTTGGCGTGACCCCGTCAGAAGCTGCCGGGAAGGTGAACGCCGTAACCGGCAACCTGCCGCCGGTTGCCCCGGAGATTATTGCGGCCGTAGAGGCCGAAACCGAGGCCGACCGCAAAGCGGCGGCGTGATGTTCCGCGCCGGTGATGTGGTTGTCCCGCTGTATGACGATACCGGCGCACTGGTTAATCTTTAGCTTATCAATGCTGACAGTCTAAACGCACCCTGAAAGCAGGTCAGGTTAAAGGGGCATGTCACACCATCGAAGGGCAAAAGCAGACCGGAAAACGTCTGTGGATTGCGGAGGGCTATGCGACCGCGCTCACCGTGCATCACCTGACCGGCGAAACCGTCATAGTGGCGCTGTCCTCAGTGAGCCTCCTTTCTCTTGCGAGCCTTGCCCGACAAAAGCACCCGGCATGTCAGATTGTGCTTGCAGCCGACCGCGACCTTAACGGAAACGGCCGGAGTAAAGCCGCTGCGGCCGCAGACGCCTGTGAGGGCGTTGTTGCTCTGTCTGTTCGGCGACTGGAATGATGCGTTTATGCAGCACGGCGAAGAGGCCACGCGGAAAGCGATTTATGACGCCATACGGCCTCCGCCTGACAGTCCTTTCACTACCATGAGTGAGGCGGAATTTACCGCCATGAGCACCAGCGAAAAGGCAATGCGGGTGCATGAACATTACGACGAAGCGCTGGCCGTGGACGCGAACGGCCAGCTCCTGTCCCGCTATGAGGCCGGGATATGGAAAATTATTCCGCCATCGGATTTTGCCCGCGACATGGCCGGGTTGTTCCGGCGACTGCGTGCCCCGTTCTCGTCAGGGAAAATTGCCTCAGTGGTGGAGACCCTGAAACTGATTATTTCCCAGCAGGCCGCCCGCGCGCCGTATGATTGGTTTTCGCAATGGCGTACTCGATACCCTCACCGGCGTATTCAGCCCACACAGCAAATCACACTGGCTGCGTACGCTGTGCGACGTGGACTTTACCCCTCCGGTGGAGGGCGAAACGCTGGAAACCCACGCGCCAAACTTCTGGCGCTGGCTCGACCGTGGGACCAGCGGCAACGCTGACAAGCGTGATGTAATACTCGCCGCGCTGTTTATGGTACTGGCGAACCGCTACGACTGGCAGCTCTTTCTTGATGTGACCGGAACCGGCGGGAGCGGAAAAAGTATTCTGGCTGAAATTGCGACCCTGCTCGCCGGGGAAGACAACGCCACGTCTGCGACCATCGAGACGCTGGAGTCACCACGCGAACGCGCGGCGCTGATTGGCTTCCCACTGATACGCCTGCCTGACCAGGATAAATGGAGCGGGGACGGCGCGGGGCTCAAAGCCATCACCGGCGGTGATGCTGTGTCGGTTGACCCGAAATACCGCGACGCCTATTCGGCCTATATCCCGGCGGTAATTCTGGCCGTGAACAATAACCCGATGCGCTTCACCAACCGCAGCGGAGGCGTATCCCGTCGCCGGGTGATAATCCACTTCCCGGAGCAAATCGCCCCGGAGGAACGCGATCCGCAGCTCAGGGACAAAATCGCACGCGAGCTGGCCGTGATTGTGCGCCAGCTGATGCAGCGCTTCCGTGACCCGATGACCGCCCGCACGCTGCTCCAGTCACAGCAGAACTCAGACGAGGCACTGAGCATCAAGCGCGATGCCGATCCGACGTTTGATTTTTGCGGCTACCTTGAGGAGCTGCCCGAACCTGACGGGATGTATATGGGGAATGCGAATATTGTCCCGCGACAGCCGCGCCTGTATCTGTACCACGCCTATCTGGTCTATATGGAGGCGCACGGCTACAAGAATACGCTCAGTCTCACCATGTTCGGCAAAGGACTGTCATCGATGCTGAAAAGAGTACGGCCTGAATTACGGCAAGCGGCGAACGAATCAGAGGATGCAGACTAATCTCGCACTCAGAGATGAAAGCAACGCAGACTGGCTGCCCCGGTGCAACGAAAGAACAGCAATATAACCTACTCGGACCGGCATCAGCCGGTCTTTTTTTACCTTTAACTCCCGAGATTGAACAGTAAAGTGTTCACTGTTCACGGACTCTTCACCTTGTATCTAACTGAATTAAATGAAAAATAATATCGAGTGAACAGTTTTCCATAAAAAAATTTTTTCCTACCTCTGGGGTTCATCGCGCCAAGATGCAATACGGGAAGTTAATCATTAATGAGCTGTGAGTAGTGCCTCGGCTGAGAACGCTTAACGCACTGATTCAAATAATGGTAAGTGTAATCAATTCGAGTTCACAGAAAAATGTGATTAGTTGTTATTGAAATAATCACTTAAATACAAAAACATTTTTGCAGTTATCTCATCAAAAGTCTAAAAACATTGTCTTGCAAAAAAAATCTCTTTACTTATTGAAATGGCTGTATTTTTTAGTTAAGTTATTGACTCTTTGGAATCAATTTTATATAAAAACCTTGCTTAGCAAAGCATAAAGGGACTGTGATGGACATTAAATACCATTCAGAGGCGGAAAAAAAGTTCTCTGAGCACTTATTATCTTTAGGATACACCAAAGATTCAATATTATACGAACCAGCATTTTTTGCCAATGATGGCAGTAGGACATACAGACCAGACTTTGCAATTATAGATCCAGAAAAGAAAGAATATCTTGCCATTATTGAAATAAAGGCAGACAGGCTTATAAATAACGAAGAAGTTCTTAATCAATTAAAAAAATACAGACATGCAATTGGCAATAAAAAAATCCCACTATTCTTGGTGGCTGTATCATCCATTCCAAATAATCCATTGCCATTTGCACTTTACTCATTGAGTGAGGCAGGTGATTTAGTTAAATCTGACTTCAATCTTTTCCCAACTTTCCGAGCCCTTACTGCGGAAGAATCGGCGGTTAGGAAAAATGATATCCGGCAGAAAAAAACTGAAACTATGGATACTTTTCAACGAGTTTCCTGGTTTCTTGCTGCAGTCTTATTTCTAATTGTGATTGCTGATATTAAATTTCATTTTTTGACGACTGAGAGAATGGCCTTATTAGGAGCTAGTGTTGCACTCATAGTCATTCCATTTGCACAAAAGTTTAAAGGACTAGGCATTGAATGGGAGAAAGCTAAGAACGCTAATCGTGACGAATAGTAAAGTAAATTTGCAGTTTCTCCTTAACAACATCTCTCCTGTGCTATCGACTCGAAAAAAACCTTGTTGGGATGAGATTCCTCATACCAGCAAAGCTGTAGTTATGTTCCTACAAAGCTAAATTGGTATACGCTTAGGTATACGGTAAAAATAAATTTCATTAAAACCTGATTAAATACAGTAAATTAATGGCTAACATCAGACTCCGCCAGCTCCACCAAAATTCTCCATCGGTGATTACCAGAGTCATCCGATGAAGTCCTAAGAGCCCGCACGGCGCAAGCCCTGCGGGCTTTTTTGTGCCCTCAATTTGTCCCGCGAAGTCCGAAGAAAACTAATTAAATCCGATCCTTTTAGGCACCTTGTTAGGCACCTCATAAAGCTTTATTGTTTTTTGAGGTGCCTAAAACTATGGAAACCCGGCAATGGCAAGACAAACCAAACCTCTATCCGTTAAAGAAATAGAATCAGCCAAACCCAAGGAGGCGGACTACGTTCTCTATGATGGCGATGGCCTTGAGCTACTCATTAAATCCAGCGGGAGTAAAATCTGGCAGTTTCGCTACATTCGCCCTGTCACCAAGAAACGAGCAAAGAAGAGCATAGGCTCCTACCCGTCAGTTACCCTTGCCGATGCCAGAAACTACCGTGCAGAGTCCCGCTCACTACTGGCTAAACAGATCGATCCGCAGGAACATCAGCAAGAACAATTGCGCAGTTCGCTGGAAGCCAAAACCAACACTTTCCAACTCGTAGCTGAACGTTGGTGGAATGTGAAGAAAGCCAGTGTGACAGAGGACTATGCGGAAGATATCTGGCGCTCTCTTGAAAGAGACGTCTTTCCTGCGATTGGCGACGTTAGCGTTACAGATATTAAAGCTCATACACTGGTTCAGGCCGTACAACCGGTTCAGGCCAGAGGAGCACTGGAAACTGTTCGTCGCCTGTGCCAACGTATTAATGAGGTCATGATCTATGCCCAGAACACAGGGCTGATTGATGCTGTTCCCAGCGTTAATATCGGTAAAGCCTTCGAGAAGCCTCAGAAAAAGAACATGCCCAGCATTCGACCGGATCAGCTACCTCAGTTAATGCAGACGATGCGAACAGCCAGCATTAGCCTTTCCACACGCTGCCTGTTCATGTGGCAACTTCTTACTATTACCCGCCCTGCCGAAGCGGCTGAAGCTCTCTGGGAAGAGGTAGACATAGAAGCGCGAGAGTGGAAGATTCCTGCAGCACGCATGAAAATGAACCGCGACCATACTGTTCCATTGTCAGATGAAGCAATTGCGATACTAGAGATGATGAAGCCGTTAAGTGGAAATCGAGAATTTATCTTTCCCAGCCGCATCAAGCCAAACCAGCCGATGAACAGTCAGACCGTAAACGCATCGCTAAAACGCGCAGGTTTTGGTGGGGTGCTCGTTTCACACGGCCTGCGATCTATCGCCAGTACAGCCCTTAATGAGCAGGGATTTCCACCTGATGTTATTGAGGCTGCACTTGCTCATGTGGATAAGAATGAGGTTCGTCGTGCGTATAACCGTAGTGATTATCTTGAGCAGCGACGGCCTATGATGCAGTGGTGGGCTGATTTTGTGATGGCTGCAGATCACGGTAGTATGATTGAAGGAGGGATAAAGGCAATGCGGTTAGTTGGATGACATGTCGTAGCTAAAACCCGTTCTGTTTTTGGGTAGATTAACCTGAAGGTCTGCAATTTTAAATGACGCTGAAAGAAGTTAAACCCTGCTCTTAAGCAGGGTTTTTATGATTTATTCTAATTTTGGTTTTGAATCTTTCTATTTTAAATCAGCCTTTGCGGCTCGAATATCTGCGTTTTTTGCTGAGTATTCCCATTCGTCAGCGATTCTAAATAGCATTGCAGAAGTACGGACGCAGTGGGGCATTGAATTTGCCCATTCTCGGTACTGCTCAGCTAATATCCTTTCTTGGTTTCCACCTTCGTAACGCATACGAGCAAATACCCCCCTTTTATTGTACCTACCAATTTGTATACCTTGCTCTAACTCATCAGAAGATAATATTTCAATGATGTGCCGAATTGCTTCATGTGGCCAGGAATTATCTACTGAGCTATTAGGGGCATGTGCCAGAATTTTTCCTATTACATGATCAGTGATTTCTTGGCGATGATGCAATTTTGCTAAATGGCGTACATTCTCACACCAATCTTCAAGTTTATCTTGATCAATTTCATTGTCTATCTGCCCTGGTAGTATTCGTAATTTTTCAAGTAATCTGTATATAGAAGTAGCTCTTTTAACTTCCAACTCCGATGGTTCTGTTTGTTCATCTTCGTCACTACGATATACAATACATATTGCTTCTATAAAAACCTCTGGCTTTTTCATCATTAGACGATGCAGGATAAGTGGCTCATCGCTATCCGGAAAACAAGGCAAGTAGGTCATTTCTTTAAATGCCAAATCTGTTTCAGAAACATCGTTACGTTGTTTGAGTTCATCAAAAACTTTTTTTACATAGTACGATAGCATTGTATCAAATTGGATATCCTGGCTATTTATTTCTTTAACGACTATATCTAGAAGATATAAAAGTGTTGTAGATGGAATCTCAGAAAGGCGTTGATTTGCTGATATAATAGCAGCAAGACCCCGGCCCCTTTCTATATATTTATCCATAAGAACAAATAAATCCGAAGTTTTACCCATCATTGCAATGGGTTGTTTTTGCAACCAATATTTTTCGTTGATGTTATCTTCAAACCCTTCAATAATGCTCCATATCTCTTGTGAGTCTCTTAACGATGCTAAGATTTTCCCAGCCCTATCAGGGGTAATTTTAAACTGTTTAAAATACACTTTTATTTTATTAAGCCATTCAGCACCAAAGCATTCAACACCATATTGCATTAACAACCCACAAACTTCATCAATATTTTTTTGTTGTTAATAAGCATTACAAACAAATCATTTAATTTTTCTTCATCCAACGAGAGTGCTGATATATGCCTTGCTGCAATAAAAACATTATTAACTTGTTGAAAAAGGTCTTTCACCCCAGACAAACCTAAAGTAAAGTATATTTCCCTAAGTTTTTCACTTCGCATTTCTTCGACAGAAGAAAAAATTCCGCCAGCATTTTCAATTGACTCTTCAATATCAGAATCCCAATCATTGAAAATCCATAAACTGGCTCTAACCATGTCAATTGGTTTATAATTATCAAGTATTTTCGCTATTTTTTCCATAGACTCAAATTTAAATGCCCAGTTCGCATCTGAATATTTTTTATGGCGAGAATACTCATGACGCAAAGCCTCCCATACGATGAACTGATCCTCTTCAGTTTGTTGAGAAAGGCAAAGTTCAAGATGAGAAAGTGTTTCATCTATTGCATTCTCAGGGAATGAGCTTAAATGAGAGATTAGGATTTCCCATCTTGTTGGGAGTATACCTGCAAGTTTAATTGCTTCTTGGATAATAAAGATTTGCCCCTCCCAAACAACGCCCCACGTTAGTTTTTCTACATCTTTATCCGACTCTCTGAACTTCATTTTTTGGTTTTGATCAGAGGTATCATGGGAGCGAGGAAGGAGATTTTGTAACAAACTCCACCCAATACTAGGAACAATAGTGATAATTTTTTTTATAATTGCATTTCTAACTTTTACTGGTGCCCATGTATTAGGAGACCATGCCAGAAAAATGGTTCTTAAACTATTAAGAGGGCGATCTGAGTAAGTTCCTCCGGGATCTATTACAGCGAGTTTTGCAAGACAGATTGCAGCGCGTAATAGATATGTTTGTTCCCAAGCCAAGGCTTCCAATGCCCATTTTAATCCATGATAATGACTTCGAGGAGTTAACAGCCCTTTATCTTCATTGAATATTGGAGCAATCATTTCCCCATTGCCCTTAAGCAATTGCTCAAGGGCATCAAGGAAAGGGCCAGGGGCAGCTTCTGCCAGCAGCGGAAGTTGATCTCGCAAACTAACAAATAGTCGATGGTCGTTAGCAAGTCCCGGAATACTCTGAACTATTTTGTTAACAAAATCTTGGGGTGTCATACCAGTAACCCGGAATTCGGCCTGTTCATGTAATATGATCTTACCCAGCAATAGTGGACACGCGGCTAAGTGAGTAAACTCTCAGTCAGA
>OGZS01000246.1_pt1 | contig 38508 bp, 23 predicted proteins | sample 1576901 | NCBI WGS metagenome assembly OGZS01 (sample SAMEA3541563, study PRJEB24748) | human gut metagenome | biome: human gut; feature: human-associated habitat; material: faeces | place: China | collected 2012 | reverse complement strand
GGCAGCCTGAGTTCACAGATAAAACACTCTCCAGGAAACCCGGGGCGGTTCAATTCTGGCATGTCGCACTCTCGCATTTAATCGTTTTTATCTGGATAGCGCTCTTTTGGTCGGCAATGTTGAAATAATGAAAGCGGCATAGATTGAGGGGCAATAATTTGAACTCAGTCGCAAAATTATAATTAAAACGGTCATGCTACCTAATATATGCCCGTTTATTGCATCGCGAAATTTGAGAAGACATAACTCATTAAATGAAAGGGATGCAAATGAATAAGTTTATCGCTGCTGAAGCTGCGGAATGTATAGGCTGTCATGCTTGTGAAATTGCCTGTGCGGTGGCACACAATCAAGAAAACTGGCCGCTGAGTCACAGTGACTTTAGACCGCGTATCCACGTTGTAGGGAAAGGCCAGGCTGCGAATCCGGTGGCCTGCCATCACTGCAACAATGCCCCTTGCGTTACGGCTTGTCCGGTTAATGCTCTGACTTTCCAGTCCGATAGCGTACAACTGGACGAGCAAAAATGTATTGGTTGTAAAAGATGCGCAATCGCTTGCCCCTTTGGCGTCGTTGAGATGGTCGATACGATTGCGCAGAAATGCGACCTTTGTAACCAGCGCAGTTCTGGCACGCAAGCCTGTATTGAAGTCTGCCCAACACAGGCGTTACGACTGATGGACGATAAAGGGTTACAGCAGATAAAGGTGGCCCGCCAGCGCAAAACGGCAGCAGGAAAAGCGTCATCAGACGCTCAGCCATCTCGCAGTGCAGCGTTGCTCCCCGTTAACTCGCGTAAAGGCGCAGATAAAATTTCAGCGAGTGAACGGAAAACCCACTTTGGCGAAATCTATTGCGGGCTGGATCCACTGCAAGCGACTTATGAGAGTGACCGCTGTGTTTATTGTGCCGAAAAAGCTAACTGCAACTGGCATTGCCCGCTGCATAACGCTATTCCGGATTACATCCGTCTGGTACAGGAAGGAAAGATTATTGAAGCGGCAGAACTTTGCCACCAGACCAGTTCCTTACCAGAAATCTGCGGCAGGGTATGCCCACAGGACCGTCTTTGTGAAGGCGCATGTACTTTGAAAGATCACTCTGGCGCAGTCTCTATCGGTAATCTGGAACGCTACATCACCGATACCGCGCTGGCGATGGGCTGGCGTCCCGATGTCAGCAAAGTTGTTCCCCGTAGCGAAAAAGTGGCGGTGATTGGCGCTGGGCCAGCAGGGTTAGGGTGTGCTGATATTCTGGCGCGCGCAGGAGTTCAGGTTGATGTCTTTGATCGCCATCCAGAAATTGGCGGTATGCTGACTTTTGGCATTCCTCCTTTCAAACTCGATAAAACGGTATTAAGCCAGCGGCGAGAGATATTCACCGCAATGGGAATCGACTTTCATCTTAACTGTGAAATTGGCCGCGATATTACCTTTAGCGATTTAACTTCTGAATATGATGCAGTTTTCATCGGCGTGGGGACTTACGGGATGATGCGAGCAGATCTGCCGCATGAAGATGCGCCCGGTGTCATTCAGGCTCTACCGTTCCTGACTGCCCATACCCGCCAGCTCATGGGATTGCCGGAGTCTGAAGAGTATCCGCTGACGGACGTGGAAGGTAAGCGAGTCGTGGTATTGGGCGGTGGCGATACGACAATGGATTGTTTGCGGACTTCCATTCGCCTCAATGCTGCCAGCGTGACCTGCGCGTATCGTCGTGATGAAGTCAGTATGCCGGGCTCGCGCAAAGAGGTGGTTAATGCGTGCGAGGAAGGTGTCGAGTTTCAGTTCAATGTTCAACCGCAATATATCGCTTGTGACGAAGATGGGCGTTTAACTGCGGTGGGCCTGATTCGTACCGCCATGGGTGAGCCGGGGCCGGATGGTCGCCGTCGTCCTCGTCCGGTAGCGGGTTCAGAGTTTGAATTGCCCGCCGATGTTCTGATTATGGCCTTTGGTTTCCAGGCGCATGCCATGCCGTGGTTGCAGGGCAGCGGAATTAAACTCGATAAATGGGGCCTGATTCAAACCGGTGACGTCGGGTATTTACCTACCCAGACGCATCTGAAAAAAGTCTTTGCTGGTGGGGATGCAGTTCATGGCGCGGATCTGGTTGTCACTGCAATGGCCGCAGGAAGGCAGGCGGCGCGCGATATGTTAACTCTGTTTGATACGAAGGCATCGTGATGAAATCGTTAATTATCGTTAATCCGGCTGACTGTATTGGCTGCCGTACTTGTGAAGTAGCCTGTGTGGTCGCTCACCCTTCAGAACAGGAGTTGAATGCCGATGTCTTTTTACCCCGGCTGAAGGTACAGCGACTGGACAGCATCAGTGCGCCGGTGATGTGCCATCAGTGTGAAAACGCCCCTTGTGTTGGCGCTTGCCCCGTGGGGGCGCTGACGATGGGCGAGCAGGTGGTGCAGACCAATTCTGCCCGTTGTATTGGCTGTCAGAGTTGCGTCAGTGCGTGCCCGTTTGGAATGATCACCATTCAGTCGTTGCCGGGGGATACCCGACAACAAATTGTGAAATGCGATCTCTGTGAACAGCGGGAAGAGGGGCCTGCCTGCGTTGAATCTTGCCCAACACAGGCGCTGCAGTTGCTTACTGAAAGAGAACTCAGGCGAGTCCGCCAGCAGCGTATTGTTGCCAGCGGTGAGAATCCTCTGTGAAAGAAATCTCCGCGCTGAAAGGCGCGGAGAATCTATTAGATTGCCCAACCACCCGCGTAAAATGCGACCAGTGCGGCAGTAATGATCACCGTACCAATATTCAGCTTTTGCCATTCGCGTGCAAAGACGCGGCCTACGACCAGTGTCACAAAGCCCAGCATAATACCGGTAACGATATTACAAGTCAGAACGATGAACACGGCACACACCAGGCCAGCCATAGCGTCAATAAAATCATTGAAATCCAGCTTCGAGACGTTACTTAACATCAGCAAACCTACGTACATCAGAGCGGGTGCAGTGGCGTAACCAGGGATCAAAAATGACAGCGGTGATAAGAACAGAATCAGCAGGAATAACGCCCCCACTACGGTTGCGGTTAACCCTGTTTTACCCCCGGCGGCGGTTCCTGCCGCTGATTCGATATAAACCGCTGCGGGCGCTGCGCCCACCAGGCCGGAGAATATTGAACTTACTGAGTCACTGGTCAGGGCTTTGCCGCCGTTGATGATCTGGTTGTCTTTATCCAACAAATTCGCCTGACCGGCGACGGCACGGATGGTGCCAGTAGCGTCGAACACTGCGGTCATCACCAATGCCAGTACACTCGGAAGTACAGTTGGCTGGAGTGCGCCCATAATATCGAGGCTGAAAATCAGAGACTTACCATCTTCGCCAGTCAGGCTTGGCATCGCCACCAGACCGTGGTATTTCACCGCTGGGTCAAAGATTAAGCCGATGATCGAAATTGCAATAATCACCAACAAGATCCCGCCGGGTACGCGACACTTCTCCAGACCGAAGATGACCGCCAGCCCCAGCAAGCTCATCATCACCGGGAAGGAGGTAAACGCACCGAGCGCCACTGGCAAGCCTTCAATCGGGTTTTTGATAACCATACCCACACCGTTAGCAGCAATCAGCAGCAGAAACAGCCCGATACCGATACCTGTACCGTGAGCGATACCCATCGGTAAATTACGTAAGATCCAGGTACGCACACCGGTTACGGAAATGGCGGTGAAGATGACGCCCATCAGAAAGACCGCGCCCAGTGCGACAGGAACGCTAATTTGTTGCCCGAGTACCAGACTGAATGCGGTAAATGCCGTCAAGGAAATCGCACAACCAATCGCCATTGGCAAATTGGCCCACAACCCCATCAGCAACGAGCCGAAGCCCGCGACCAGACAGGTGGCAACAAACACAGCTGCGGGAGGAAAACCTGCTTTGCCCAGCATTCCCGGAACGACGATAACGGAATAAACCATGGCCAGAAAGGTCGTTAAGCCAGCCAGTACTTCCTGACGAACGGTACTGCCACGAGCGGTAATTTTAAAATAATTATCCAGCGCGCCCTGTGGCTTTGGTGCGTCCGGTGTTTGTAGGATGTCTCCAGACATAATGATGTCCTCACGAGGATGTTAAAGTTTTATTATTAGTTGCGTTCGTACACCAGACGACCATCAACGTAGGTGCGGTAGATCGAACGGTCATCGCCCAACGTCATCATCACGAACAATTTGTCGACTAAAGAAACAGAGTTGTCATAGCGCAGCTGCTGTAGCGGAGTGGCGGTGGGTTCCATCACCACGAAATCAGCCTCTTTGCCAGGTAAAAAGTTGCCAATCAAATCGTCAAGGCCCAGAGATTTCGCTCCGCCGAGCGTGGCCAGGTAAAACGCTTCATATGCCGAGAGGCGATAGCCTTGTAATTGCAATACTTTGTAGGCTTCGTTCAGCGTTTGCAGCATGTTGAAAGTGGTTCCGGCACCGATATCCGTTCCCATGCCCACTTTAACTTTCTTCTGCCATGCTTTTTTCAAGTTGAATAAGCCGCTGCCGAGGTAAAGGTTGGAGGTCGGACAGAAAGCAATGCTGGATTTGGTTTCGCTGAGACGATCCCACTCTTTTTCTTCGAGATGGACGCAGTGAGCAAAGACACAGTTTTTACCGGTCAGGCCGTACTGATGGTAAACATCCAGATAACCATCATGGTCAGGATAAAGCGATTTCACCCAGGCAATTTCATCTTTGTTTTCACAGAGATGGGTATGTACCCACGTATCCGGATATTCTTCTTTCAGGCGTTGCGCCATCGCCATCTGTTCAGGAGATGAGGTCGGGGCGAAGCGTGGCGTAATCGCATATAGCAGACGACCATTTTTGTGCCAGCGTTCAATCAGTTCTTTGCTTTGGTGATAGCTGCTTTCGGCAGTGTCGAGCAGATAATCCGGTGCGTTGCGGTCCATCATCACCTTACCGGCAATCATACGCATATTGATATGACTGGCGGCTTCAAACAGCGCATCAACAGATTGCGGATGAACAGTGCCAAACACCAGCGCCGTGGTGGTTCCGTTACGTAAAAGCTGCTTGATGAAGAACGCCGACATTTCGCGGGCGTACTCTAAATCCTCATAACGACGTTCAGTAGGGAAGGTGTGTTTATTCAACCACTCCAGCAATTGTTCACCATAGGCCCCCACCATTTCACTTTGCGGATAATGGATATGTGTATCGACAAAGCCCGGTACTATCAGTTTGCCGCGATAGTCGCGCACGCGAATAGTGTCAGGAATTTGATGCTTTCCGTCTTCCCATTCGCCAAACCATTCCACTTTTCCCTGTTTAATGAGTAATAAACCATCCTCAATAAACCGCAGCGCAGAGGCAATCTCTTCCGGGTTATCGACCGTACGGGTGACATCAATAAAACTGCCTCGTACCGCTTTTAACGTGTGTTCTCCTGACATCATTGACTCCTTTACTGTTAATCCATCTCTTCCGCTGAGGTAATACCAGGCAGAACGTTTTCCTGTCGGTAGCCACCAGGGAGGATAATATTTAATAAAATCGCAGTTAACCCGCCAGCACAAATAGGGTTTTCAACTAATACATAAATAGAGGCTGGCAATATTTTAAAAATTTCGGGATCGTAGGAGACGCCAAGCCCTAAACCTAAAGAAGTGGCGACAATAAGTGTTTCACGGCGCTTTAAACCGTTGGTGATGATGATGCGAATCCCTGCGATGGCAATCATGGAAAACATCAACGTCATTGCGCCTCCCAGAACTGCCGAGGGAATGGTCGTGAAGAAGCCGCCAATCATCGGAAATAAGCCGAGGATAACCAGCATTACCGCGATGGTTCGCCCGACATAACGTGAAGCGACGCCAGTCATCTGAATAACCCCATTATTTTGCGCAAACGTGGTTAATGGTAATGAACCGACAGCGGAGGCGATAACAGAAACCAGACCATCTGCCAGCACGCCGCCTTTCAGTCGGGACTGATACTCTTCCCCCTGAATGGGGCGGCGGGAAACCATTGCCGTGGCGGTGATATCGCCGACTGCTTCCAGCACGCTAAGCAGATAAATCGTGCCAACCACCAGGAACTGATGGAAGCTAAAACTAAAGCCGTATTTGAACGGATGCGGGATGGTGATTAACGGCAAATTGCGCATACTGCTGAAATCCACCATGCCCAGGCATAACGATGCGATATAGCCGACACATAGCCCAATGGCGATCCCTCCCATGCGTAGCAACGGACTGCGACAGCAGTTAAAGCCGATCACCACAATTAAAACCAATAAACCAACGCCGAGATGTTCGTAATTGCCGAACGTACCGCTGCTTTTGGCTGCAAATCCTCCACCAAAATCGATAATGCCGACTTTAATCAGGCTTAAGCCGATCATCAGTACCACAATACCGCTGACGGTAGGCGTAATAACCCGACGTAAATAGGGCAAGATAAATGAAGATCCGACAACCAGAAATGCGCCAACGAAGGAGACGCCGAGAAGCGACGACATGATTAACTCTTCGTGAAAACCGTCGCTTTTCATGCTGCTGCCCAGCGCAATCATGACCGTAACAAATGAAAAATTGACTGACTGAATTGAGAGTAGGCCAGAACCGACGATGCCGTAGCGGTTTACTTGTAACCAGGTACCAATACCAGAGGCGATCATCGCCATAGAAACAAGATAGGCAGTTGTTTCAGCGGAAAGCTGTAAGGCCGCACCCACGATTAACGCGGGGGTTACCATCGGAACGAAAATTGCCAACAGATGGGTAATGGCACCAACGAGAGCCTGATGAAAGGGAGGGCGATCCTCCAGTTCAAATATAAGGTCAGAACCTGCATTGTTTATATCAGACATCCCTTCACTCCTTTTAAAGTAAATTTGATCATCTGAATTAGTAAAATAAATTCCCACGAATTTGGGGCGCAGGACGCCTTGAGAACGGCTTATCTCATTTTCGCAGTCACTATTTAGTCATCGTCCAAACAGAGAAACAGGCCGCCGAAGCGGCCATTTATTATTTATATTTTTTCCAGCGCAGTGAGTATTTTCTCCGGTGTGAAATGCCATTCGCGTAACCAGATGCCGCATGCATCGTGAATTGCGGTAGCAATCGCCGGAGCTGCGCCATTTACACCGATTTCCGAGATCGATTTCGCCCCGAACGGGCCGACTTTATCGTCGCTCGGCACCAGCACAGCGCGGAAATCACGCGGAATGTCACCAATTTTCGGTGCGCCGTAACTGCGTAAATCACGCGTTAACGGGTGACCTTCGGCGTCATAAATGATCTCTTCGCTCATACTGTGGCCGATAGCACGCAGGGTGGCACCGTAGATTTGTCCCAACGCTAACTCTGGATTGACCGGTGTACCGCAGTCCAGCAAGGCGTAGAATTTATCCAGGCGGATTTCACCCGTACGCGTGTTGACGGCAACTTCAGCGAAGTTTGCGCCATACGGGAAGGCGAAATCAGGCGTGATATAACTGCCAGTTCCCACCAGTGAACCAAAGCCGGTGCCGGTTTCGCCTTTATGGGCAATATCCCCGAAACTAACTTCGCCTTTCTTGCCGCGCACGACGCCCGGCGTTGCCAGTTGAACATCTGCCACTGGCTCACCCAACATTTGCGCGCCGTGGAACAGAATTTTCTCCCGCAGATTTTCCGCTGCCAAACGCGCCGCGTTACCCGAGAAGCAAGTACCGGACGAGGCATATGCGCCTTTATCAAACAACGCATGATCGGTATCACCGGAGATAACATGCACGTCCTGCGGTGGGCAGTGCAGCACTTCTGCTGCCAGTTTCGTCACTACAGTATCCAGACCAGTACCAATATCCGCACCGCCAGAATGAACGATAAAGGTGCCGTCCGATTCCAGTTTGATCATGCAGTTAGCCTGATCGATATCCGGGATACCCGATTTCTGCATGATAATGGCGACGCCGCGACCGATGTGCCAGTCACCATTTTGCGGTTTCGGTGAAGACCATTGGATCATCTCGCGACCCTGACGCAGGATCTCTTCCAGTGCGCAGCTGGCGGCGGAAGGAACGGAGGTCGGCGCTTTACCTTCACCGATTGCACCGAGAATTTTCAGCTCTTGCCCTTCGTGTACCCGGTTACGTTCGATAATTTCCAGTTGGTCGATCTGTAACTGTTCAGCCAGTTCCGCTAATGCCATGGTGATAGCGAAGTTACCTTTCGGTGCGCCATAACCCTGATAAGCACCATTTGGGCAAATGTTGCTGTAGTAGGTGGTGACCTGGAAATCGACGTTATCGCACGGATATAACGGCAGCGACAGCGCCGGTCCGTTACACGGTACGGTGAGTGAGTGGTTGCCGTAAGGGCCAGTGTTGGCGCGGAAATCCATCTTCACTGCCGTCAGGCGACCATCTTTTTTCGCTCCCAGTTTGACGGTGACTTTCGCGACGTGACGAGAGGTGTTAGCAATAAACTCTTCTTCACGGGTGTAGCGGAACAGTACCGGACGCCCGGTCACGCAGGTTGCCCAGGCGCACACTTCTTCCAGCAGGATGTCCTGTTTGGAACCAAAACCGCCGCCAACTCGCTCTTTAATGACATGAACTTTATGCTGTTTCATGCCCACGAGGCGCGCGACCTGGCGGCGTAAGTGCCATGGTACCTGGGTGGAGGCGTGGATAACCAGACGATCGCCGTCCATACGAGTAAAGCAGATATGTGTTTCAGTCGGGCACTGCTGCGCTTGCGTTGAGTTATAGGTTCGCTCAATGATCACATCGGCATCGGCAAAGCCTTTGTCCATATCGCCAATATGACCATGAATACTGGCGGCGATATTTTTGCGAGGGCGAGAACCGATCGGGAAGTTGATGATCATATGCTCGCCGCGCTGGGCTGCATGGCTGTTATCGTCTTCCAGAGTATCTGGCGCACCAGCAACATACACCACCGGTTCATCGTGCACGACAGGCGCATCTTCCGCCATTGCTTCGTCGATCGACATTACCGGCTTAAGCACTTCATATTCAACGTCGATGAGCTTCAGTGCTTCGAGCGCAATTTCTTCACTTTCTGCGACGACCGCAGCAACACGATCGCCGACGTGACGCATTTTCTTGCCGAACATACGGCGGTCAAGCGGTGACGGTTCCGGTGCGCTCTGACCACCCGGGGTATAGTAGATATCCGGGCAATTCAGGTGAGTAATAACGTGAACGACGCCCGGTAAGGCTTCAGCTTTGCTGACATCCAGATGAGTAATCAGTGCGTGAGCGTGTGGGCTACGTAACATTTTAATGACGCAGGCGTCAGCCGTTACGCGGTCTTCAACATAGCAGGGTTTCGCCTGCACCATTTTCGCGGCATCAGTTTTAGGATAATGCTTACCAATGACTTCTAGGTCGTCACGGAAAGTCGGAGCGATATCAATGGTGGCCTGCGGATTATTTTTACGTGCAACCGCCAGTTCAATGACCTGATAGTATTGCTGCCAGCCAGCATCGCGGCTGAACAAACCAGAAAGCGCGTCGTCGATCTCTTCGCGGGTAGGTGCGGCGATGCGATCGAGAAGATCGGTGATAATCAGAGCTGCAGCTGGATCGTTATAACCAGACTGCACCACGCCAACATCAACCATTGCCTGTTGAACCAGACTTAACTCGTTCCATTTGCCCAGAGATTCTGCGGTACGAATATCTGCCTTCTCTAACTGTGCGGCAATAAGCAAGGACGCGTTAACGATATTACCGTTAAAGATTATTGCGTCAGAACCGGCAAACCCGAAACCATCATCACTGTTGCGTACAGAGTGCATTCCCATGTTAAACAACAGCTTTTGCACGTTTTCGCCTGGATTAACGGTTAGCTCCTGAGGCGCGCCATTTAAAGTAAAGTGGATGATCATACGGCTTCCTCCCCAGCCTGTTGGCAGTCGGCATACAGGTCGGCTACCAGAACTCCCGTGATATAGCGTTTATAGGCCACGCTGCCCCGCAAATCTTCCTGCGGGAAAATGGCGTTGGCGACAGCCTGTTCAAGTGCATTGCCTTCCAGATTTTGTTTTTCGACATCATGCAGACGCAGTGCTTTACTGGCGACGCCATCCAGCGCAATTCGCATACCGTCGTGGTCTGTCATTGCAACGGCTGCCGTCACGACGGTTAAACCTGCCTGAGAACGGCTAATTTTGCGGGTCGCACAGGTGCGATACGGATCTTTAATGATAATTTCGGTTAGCAGGCGATCGCATGGGCAGGCCAGGTAGTCCTCGATTGACAGCGTTTCGCCGTTGCCAAAAACCAGTTCAGCATCCAGTGCCAACAGGACGGGAAGCAGCACCGACTCTTCCTGGCGGGCGGCGATTTCACCACCAATGGTCGACTGATTACGAACATGGCGTGAGTAAACAAAACCGAGGGCTTCACGCAGCGCTGCAGGAATAAATCGCGCATCACGCAGTGGCTGCAAGCGAGACATTGCGCCAATCCGCAGTGCACCGTTATCCCAGTCAACCCAGTCCAGTTCCAGATCCTGTAAGGAAATGGCAATCTTTTTATCGGTACGGGTTGGTGTAGCATTGAGTTTGCTGCCCCCGGCGAACCAGACGGCTTCATCCTGGTAGCGGCGCTTCAGTTCCAGCGCCTGTTCGACAGAGTCGGGCCTGAAAAATTGTTCAATCATCTTCTTTCCTTATTTAACCCTCTTCCCTGCGGGAAGAGGGCATCTGTCATTTATGCCAGCGCATCCATCCGACGCCACATACTGGCAGCGGCTTTTCTGGCTTGTGCATAAATGGAATCGCAATCGAAGTTAAACTGACGGTCTTCATAGACCATCACACCATTGACCATTACGCTGTGAACGCTGCCTGAGCCCATACCGAAAGCGATATGCCCGGCGATATTGTCTGCCAGCAGCGGCGTCGGCGAGTTGTAATCGCAAATGGTTAAATCAGCTTTGTAACCGGCTTCCAGAAGCCCAAATTTCGCGCCAAAGTTGCGGCTCATCAGTTCGTTACCGTTAGTCAGGGCTTTGGCAAAACTGTCAGGCCACAGCGGACCACCCGCATCGCGATGTTTAAAGAAGGCAAATTTCATCTCTTCAAACATGTCCGAACCAATGCCGTCCGTTCCCAACGCCAGATTGCGGATGTCGCTAAGGTGATGGTTGTAGCCGACATGGTTGTTCATGTTTGAACGGGCGTTATGCACCAGGAACGCATCGCGCTGATTGAGTAGGGTGATGTCATCTTTCGACAAGTACAGCCCATGAGCGACCAGCGTTTTGCTGTCGATGAGATCGAATTGCGCCAGTCGTGCCAGCAGGTCTTTGCCGTACCAGTGGTGACTGTAGGAAACGTCGTAAAGGTCTTCCGCAGCGTGAATATGCAAACCACGGCCTGTGGCTTTCACGGCTTCACGCAGCATCTCCAGACCGGCATCCGGCACGGTAAACGGCGCGTGAGCACCGATATGTGCTTCCACCAGATACGGCTCGGTTGCTGCTTTCTTCGCCTCATCAATCTGACGGGCAAAGCGGATGTTTTCTTCTACACCTTCCTGCAACTCTTTGATGCCGTTGTTACGGTCAGTAGTTTCAAAACAGGTCATCGCGCGCAGGCCAACTTTTAAAAATGCGTCGCGCAATGTGGAGAGCGACCCGCCGATATACGCCGGAGAGGCATGGTGATCGATAACCGATGTACATCCGCTCTTAATCGCTTCCAGGGAACAAATCAGTCCGCTGTAATAGAGCGACTCTTCATCAAGGGCGCGATCGAGCCGCCACCAGAGATTTTTCAGCGTTGAGATGAAATCCGGGCAGGGGGCGATGTTTGCCATAATTCCGCGGGAAAGCCCCGAGTAAAAATGGTTGTGCGAGCAGACAATTCCCGGCATCACAATCCGACCATGCATCTCTTTGTAGCTGGCATCGGGGTAGCGTTGCGTCAGGGCATCGCCGATAGCGACAATCACGTCATTTTCGATAGCGATATCAACGCCTTCCTGCACTTTCGCCGGGTGTAACTGCACTGCGGTGACATTCTTCAGAATCAACATGATTACACCTCCACGCGGCCCAGCAGATAATGATGATGCTGGTGGACATGGCTGATGATGCGGCACATATCGTTCAGCTCCGGTGGTACGTTGTTAAACTGACCTTCGCTGTCGATGTTTAACACCCAGCTTTGGTTATTCAGACGTACTCGTACCCGGCAATCTTCCACAAGGAAGCCTGGGTTGCTGCTGTTATCAAAGTCTTGCGCCAGGCTGAAGACGGTGATTTTGTCTTTGTATGGTTTACCGTTCCACGGACAGAACTGAGCGCAGTTGCCGCATTCGTTACAGTAAGCGTCGAGGTGCAGCGTCTGGAATCTATTCTGGAAGCCAGGGACTGCAATGGAGACGTTGGCGCGGTTCGGGCAGACATCCACGCACTTGCTGCAAACGTAGTTACATTCAAGGCAGCGAGCAGCTTCCTGCGCGACAAACGCATCACGATCGTCACTGTTCACCAGCGTGATAGAGATATCGCCTTTACGTTGATAGATTTCCGCCGGATTGACGTTGTTCCAGTATTTATCGTTCTGGTGGGAACGGATATTTTCCCGACTAAGGATGGCATCGGTCGCCCGACGCGCGGTTCCGACAGCAGCGACAATGGAGGATGGTCCGCGCTGTACGTCGCCGATCATAAAGACGTCAGTCAGACGAGTTTCGCCATTATGGTCGACGTCTGGCCAGCCGTTTTTGTCCAGCGGCACGCCCATCGCATTCAGGGCTTCAGTATCCTGCTGTTCACCAATGGCGGTGATCAGGCTGTCTACATGCAGTGTTACTGTTTCGTTGGTTTCAACCGGACGGCGACGACCTTTCTCATCGGGTTCGCCAAGCGACATAACGCGCAAGGTTAAGGTGCCATCAGCATCGAAACATTCCGGATTATTCAGGAAACGGAACTCCACGCCGTCGTGCAACGCTTCTTCATACTCTTCGCGCCATGCGGGCATCTCTTGCAGTGAACGACGGTAAACGATCGTTGCTTTTTCTACGCCTGGAACGCGTAACGCCGCACGAGCGCAGTCCATTGCGGTGTTACCCGCCCCGACAACGACCACATGTTTGCCCAGCTTGAGCGCTGTACCCTTGTTGTATTCACGCAGGAAGGGGAGTGATTTCCAGACATTTTGGTTGTCGCCCGCCAGTTTCACACCGCTATTTTTATCAGTGCCGGTGGCAATCAGAACATAGTGGAAGCCCTGATTTTTTAACTGTTCAACGGTCAAATCGGGTGAGCAGCCATACTCAAATTTCACGCCGTGAGCGGCAACAAAATCGATATCGTGCTGAATTAACTCTGCAGGAATACGGAACTGAGGAATGATATTTTTCACCACGCCGCCAGCATTGGCTTCGCGTTCAAACAGCGTAACCGGATGGCCCGCTCTGGCAAGGAAGTAACCTGCTGCCAGACCCGCCGGACCTGCACCAATCACGGCAACCGGATGGCGTGAACCAGAACCGACGGGTTTGTGCCAGCGTTGCTTATATTCATCCCAACCTTTTTCCAGCGCGACTTTTTTCAGTTCGCGGATATTCAGCGCACTGTCGTAATCCAGGCGGGTACAGTTGTATTGGCACTGGTGATCGCAAATATGACCGGTAATGGCGGGCAGAGCGTTGCGTTGGTAGATGAGTTCCAGCGCGTCGGCATAGCGGTGTTCGCCAAGCAGACGGATGTATTCCGGAATATCTTGCTTGATAGCGCAGGCAGTAACACAGGGGGCAACGTAGCAATCGGTCAGCGGCAGGTCTTCTGCCACTTCAATACGCTCTTCTGGCTTCCAGTGTTTCTGGGTGTATTCCATGGTTAACGCATCTGCTGCCAGTCTGTTCAGTCGTTCGACGTCAACATGGTCAAGTCCCCAGGCGTCGGAGCCTTCCAGCTCGCGCATGCAGGCACTTAAGCGCAAATAGCCGCCAGGTTTCAGCAGGTCGGTTGCCATAGTAATAGGGCGAATACCTGTATCAAAAATATCGCGGATAGTCAGCTGACTGGCACCACCGGAATAAGAAATGGGCAGTTTGCCGTCAAAGGCGCGAGAGAGAACTGCTGCAACATTGATGGAGAGCGGGAACAGCGCACGGCCTGACATATACATCTCTTCACCAGGCAGTGCGCCTTTATTGTTGATGGTGCCGAGAGTGTTAGTCAGTTTTACGCCAAAGCCGAGTGATTTTTCTTTTGCCAGTGCCATCAGGCGTTCCAGCATTTCCAGTGCTTGCGTCAGCTTGAGGTCGTGATCAAATGACTCTTCTTTTAAGCCTATGTAACCGAAACCGCAGACATCGAGGATCTCACGAACACGCGCGTATCCCAGTAAGGTCGGGTTAAGTTTCACAAAGGTGTTGAGCCCTTTTTCTTCCAGCATGTAGCGGCAAATGGCTTCGATTTCATGCGGAGGACAGCCGTGCATGGTGGAGAGGGTGACGCCCTGCACCATACTGGTGGGGATGCGAGCGGGTAAGGCTTGCAAGCTTTCGCGTTTTTCCTGCAATCCGTGGCGGGCTAAAAATGCGTCATCCTGGAGTAATTTATTCAGCGTATCGCGATATTGCGCGAATTTCGGATGGTCAGATGCGTCCATCATATTGTCGATGAACTGTTGCATTGGCGGTTGCTTAATACCTTCGAGGTTGTAACCGACGCTCATATTAAAGATGAACGATTTACCGGAATCAGAAGGCTGGAACATCGCTTCGAGAAGGTGCAGGGCAAACCAGGCTTTGAGGTATTCATCCCAGGCTTTAAGCAGGGTAAATTCGGTAGACCATTCGGTGTTAAAGCACTCGTCTTCGGCATCGATACAGGGCTTTTCCAGCTCCAGGCGGTCAAGAATTTGGACGGTTTTTAGTTCGATGAAGCGTCCGCCAGTCAGCCAGGAAGTGACAATATTTTGCGCGAGCTGCGTGTGCGGGCCAGCGGCAGGGCCGACGGGAGTGGCACAGGTTTCACCGAAGACGCTAACAGTTTTACCTTTTACAGGTGAGTAAAACTGTTGCTCGGGAATACCAAAGATTGAGCGTTGTTGTTGGTATTCATCAAATATGCGCGTCAAAAGTTCCTCAAACGGAATGGGACGCATAATATCCCCCATAACCCTCTCCTTAGCTTATACAGATATCATTGAGTGACCGGTGTTGAGAAATCCGGTGGTTTAGGGGGATAGAGCAACAATCGCACCACTCTTGCCAGGTTTGGCGGGAAATATAAAAAAATGTGAGGCGGCTCGAAACTTAAAGGCTTTTTGTGAATGAACTCACAGGTGCCAAATGAGAATTAAAATCACTCCTGAAAATTATTATTGTCAGCCCATTTATCACTTTTTCTCTTTTCTCAAAATCAGTGATTCCTTATCATTATGATAAAGAGTGCTGGAGAGATTAAATATTTGAACGCAATCGTTTAACTACATTTTCTAAATTTTAGTATACCTTTTTTGCGCTGTAATAAAGTCGTCCGGAGTATCAATATCTAAAATTATTTCTGCATTTTCTATCTCGACGGAATAATGAGCTCCCATAAGGAGTGCCTGACGCATATTGGTGACATTGGGTCGTTGGATTGCCTGCATCAAGCATGGTTTTGACACTAAAATCGGATGGCCGGGGATGCCATTATGGAGTGGCAGTATTGCGCCATCATTTCGTAACGACCAGATTTTTCTAAAAATATCGATGGTGAGGGTTGGCATGTCACCGTGGGTGAGAAAACAATGTTCTGTTTGCACTGCGGGTACTGCGGCCTTTACTGATGTTAGTAAACCCTGCGCATAATCTGGGTTGTGGATAATAGTGATATTGCTCTGGTTCGCATAACGTTCGTGCAGTTCATTACCACGATAGCCGGTGACTAAAATAATTCGGCTACAAAACTGCAACGCATTTTTGATACTTGTATCAAGAATTGTCCCCTGTTGCCAGGGTAACATCATTTTCCATTGCCCCATTCTTGATGATAATCCGGCAGCGGTAATTATACAGTCGATGGCTGACATAGTGGTTCCATTATTTATAGGGGCTAATAACGCCTGATAATTGCGTTACTTCCTGATGGATTAAGTTGGGGATAATTTATCCCAGAGAGGTCATAAAGACTCGTGAAAAGTATAGTTGACCCATCGGCATTAGTCATTGATTTAGGTGCGCAGAAACGTCCCACTGTGATTTCTGTTGTTGGTGCTGGGGGGAAAACCAGCTTGCTTTTTTGGCTGGCAGAACTGCTCCAGGCTAGCGGCAGGCGTGTGTTAATCACGACGACGACACATATGTTTATGCCAACGTCTCACTGGCCCGTGGTTTTCTGTCGTGATCCCGCCATGCTTCCTCATGCGTCTCTTACATCCCCCATTTCATTTTGTTTTCACAGCTGGAAAGCGAACCAGGGAAAAGTGCAGGGATTTACGCCAGAAGCGATTGATGCACTGGTGCAACGACCAGAGTGTGACGTAATTCTCATTGAAGCAGATGGCTCGCGTGGAATGCCGTTAAAAGCGCCTGATGAGCACGAACCTTGCATACCCAAAAGCAGTTGCTGCGTGATTGCTGTGATGGGAGGACATACTTTGGGCGCGAAAGTGAGCACAGAAAATGTCCATCGCTGGTCGCAGTTTGCTGATATTACCGGGTTAACACCTGATGCAACCTTGCAACTGAGCGATCTCGTTGCGCTGGTTCGCCACCCTCAGGGGGCGTTTAAAAACGTACCGCAAGGTTGTCGGCGAGTCTGGTTCATTAACCGTTTTTCTCAATGTGAGAATGCGATTGCACAAAGCGAGCTCCTTCAACCGCTGCAACAACACGACGTAGAGGCAATCTGGCTGGGCGATATACAAGAACATCCTGCAATCGCGCGCAGATTTGTGAATTAGCGGCCCGGGTATTCCGGGTTACTGAAAGGATATCCATTGAGGTTGGTATGAATATTTTCACAGAGGCTGCAAAACTCGAAGAGCAAAATTGTCCGTTTGCGATGGCGCAAATTGTTGATAGCCGAGGCTCGACTCCCCGCCATTCTGCACAAATGTTAGTGCGCGCCGATGGTTCTATCGTCGGTACAATTGGTGGCGGAATGGTTGAGCGGAAGGTGATTGAAGAGTCACTTCAGGCATTGCAGGAACGTAAGCCGCGATTATTCCATGGACGTATGGCTCGTAACGGTGCGGATGCTGTCGGGTCAGATTGTGGAGGTGCAATGTCAGTATTTATCAGCGTCCATGGTATGCGTCCACGTCTGGTGTTGATTGGCGCGGGGCATGTCAACCGGGCGATAGCCCAGAGTGCGGCGCTATTAGGATTTGATATTGCCGTTGCCGATATTTATCGCGAAAGCCTCAATCCTGAACTATTCCCTCCATCAACCACGCTTCTCCATGCTGAGTCGTTTGGTGCAGCAGTGGAAGCACTGGATATTCGCCCTGATAATTTTGTCCTGATTGCCACGAATAATCAGGATCGTGAAGCCCTCGACAAACTCATTGAACAGCCCATTGCATGGTTGGGGTTGCTGGCAAGTCGCCGCAAGGTTCAGCTTTTCCTGCGTCAATTGCGTGAGAAAGGCGTGGCTGAAGAACATATTGCCCGTTTACATGCGCCCGTTGGTTACAACATAGGTGCGGAAACGCCGCAGGAGATCGCCATCAGCGTGCTGGCAGAAATATTACAGGTGAAAAATAACGCGCCGGGTGGGCTGATGATGAAACCTTCTCATCCTTCCGGACACCAGCTGGTGGTGATTCGCGGTGCGGGAGATATCGCCAGTGGTGTGGCGCTACGTCTGTATCATGCGGGTTTTAAAGTGATCATGCTGGAAGTGGAAAAACCGACAGTGATTCGTTGTACCGTGGCGTTTGCCCAGGCCGTGTTCGATGGCGAAATGACGGTCGAAGGCGTCACTGCTCGCCTGGCAACCAGCTCTGCGGAAGCGATGAAACTTACCGAACGCGGATTCATCCCTGTGATGGTAGATCCCGCCTGTTCATTGCTTGATGAACTGAAACCGCTTTGCGTGGTGGACGCTATTCTGGCGAAACAGAATTTGGGAACGCGGGCAGATATGGCACCAGTAACAATCGCGCTTGGGCCGGGCTTTACTGCAGGGAAGGATTGTCATGCGGTAATTGAAACAAATCGCGGGCACTGGCTCGGTCAGGTGATTTACTCTGGTTGTGCGCAGGAGAATACCGGTGTTCCTGGCAATATTATGGGGCATACCACCCGACGGGTGATCCGTGCTCCTGCTGCAGGCATTATGCGATCCAACGTGAAATTAGGCGATCTGGTGAAAGAGGGCGATGTGATTGCCTGGATTGGTGAGCATGAAATTAAAGCACCGTTGACGGGGATGGTGCGTGGCTTGTTGAACGACGGCCTGGCAGTGGTCGGTGGTTTTAAAATTGGTGATATCGATCCTCGTGGTGAAACGGCTGATTTCACCAGCGTTTCTGATAAAGCCCGGGCGATTGGCGGCGGCGTACTTGAGGCGTTAATGATGTTGATGCATCAGGGCGTGAAAGCGACAAAAGAAGTGCTGGAAGTGGCTTAAATGAAAATGGCCGGATGGTATTACCCACCCGGCCTTAAAATTACTGACAAATCACCGTTCCGGTTTTGCCTTCAATCCCCTCTTTCGCTTTGCTCAATACGGTAATCAGTGCTTCACGACCTGCGCGAGAGCGAGCAAACGAGGCGGCAGCTTCCACTTTAGGCAGCATAGAACCTTTCGCAAAATGACCTTCTTCGATAAAGCGTTCAGCATCACTTAATGACAGGCGATCGAGCCACTGTTCATTCTCTTTACCGAAGTTAATGGCCACTTTTTCTACCGCAGTCAGAATGATCAGCATATCGGCATCAATCATTTCTGCTAAACGGGCGCTGGCCCAGTCTTTATCGATAACCGCGCTGGCACCACGCAGATGGTTACCTTCACGAATAACAGGAATACCACCACCGCCAACGGTGATCACCACCTGGCCTGCATCTACCAGAGCTTTAACCGTTTCTTTTTCAATAATATCAACCGGTTTTGGCGAGGCAACAACACGGCGATAGCCGCGACCAGCATCTTCTTTCAGAGTGTAACCCTGTTTTGTCAGTTGCTCTGCTTCTTGCTCGGTAAAGAACGAACCGATCGGCTTGGTCGGGTTGAGGAATGCCGGATCGTTAGCGTCGACTTCGACCTGAGTAACCAGCGTTGCTACCGGTTTATTAATGCCCCGAGAAAGCAGTTCTTCTCTTAAGGCGTTTTGTAGATCGTAACCAATATAACCCTGGCTTAAGGCAACGCAGACAGACATCGGCAGCATTGGCGAGTGCGCTTCAGTTTTTGCAGCAGCTTCAAAGGCCTGGTTAATCATGCCCACCTGCGGCCCGTTACCATGAGTGACGATAACTTCATGTCCCTGGGCAATTAAATCAACAATTGCCTGAGAAGTAATTTTTACCGCTTTCATTTGTCCGGCCAGGTCATCGCCCAGCGCATTCCCGCCCAGGGCGAGAACAATTTTCTTACTCATTTTTCCTCACTCATCATTCTTGATTGTGTATAGATCCCTGACAGTGGTTAGAGCACGGGAGGGACAAACGGTTTGCGTCGCAGGAAACGACCTCGCCCGGCTTTGCCTGTAAAGGTGCCGTCACAGAAAATCGTTTCACCACGGGATAAGGTTCTGACAATCGCGCCCTGACAGGTAAAACCCTCCCATGGCGAGTAGTCGGCGTTGTCGTGGAGATGGCGATGCTGAATTTGTTGGCTCTGACGTGGGTCGATAATCACCACGTCGCCATCGGAACCGGGCGCTAATAATCCTTTTTGCGGCCACAGGCCAAACAGCCTGGCGGGCATTGCGCTGGTTAATTCAACAAAGCGTTCCGGTGTTATACGTCCCGTCATCACGCCACTGGAAAACAGTAACTGCATGCGGTTTTCCACACCGGGTAAGCCATTTGGGCAGCGACTGAAATCGCCTTTAGAAATTTGCAGGCGTTGAGCCATCGAGAAGGTGCAGTGATCGGTCGCCACCACGTCAATCGCACCATCGCTGATGCCACACCACAGTTTGTCCTGCTCGCGTACGTTACGCAGCGGTGGGCTAAGAATGAACTTCATGCCGTCTTCTGTATCGTAACTGCGTTCGTCCAACAGGAGATATTGTGGGCAGGTTTCAACCCAGACTGGCTGGTGATTCGCACGGGCAAGACGCAGATAATCCAGACCTAAGCCGTTAGACAGGTGCACGATATAGAGCGGGGCGTTACCGGCAATTTGTGCCAGGTTAATCATGCGGGCGATGGCTTCCGCTTCGCATTCCAGAGGGCGACTCAAGGCATGATAGCGCGGCGCGGTTAACCCTGCGGCGATAAATTCCGCCCGCTTGCTGGCGATAGCCGCATCATTTTCCGGGTGCACGGTGGTCAGCGCGCCGGATTCATGCAGACGGCGTAATGCCTGCAAAACCTCGTCATCGTTGAGTTTGTATTGATAGGTTAAATAGAGTTTAAAACTGCTCAGTCCTTCCTCGACCATCATCGGGATTTCGTCGAGGATTGCGTGATTAATGTGCTGGATCACACCGTGAAAGCTGTAATCGATGACCGCTTTATGGGCGGCATAACCACGATAAACCTCCAGTTGATGGCGTAACCGACAGCCGTTTGGGCCAAATCCCATATGGTCAATAATGGTTGTTGTACCGCCACACGCAGCTGCGCGGGTACCGGTAAAAAAATCATCACAACTGCGCGCGATGCCGACATCAATATTGAAATGCGTATGGACATCCACGCCGCCAGGGAAAACGTAACAGCCAGTGGCATCAATTTCTTCATACGGGAGCTGCGGCGAAATATTGTTGCCCAACTGGCGAACAATCCCGCTTTCAATCAGCAAATCCTGTTTGGCTTGTCCATCTGCGTTAACGACAGTGCCGTTTTTGATCAATACGCGCATAGCAAACTCCAAAAACCCTCCGGCGAACCGGAGGGGAATAAGTGAAGAGTAATTACTCTGTTGCCAGCCAGCTTAACGGGATTGCAGCGTACATCGCGGCACAGGTCACCAGGTGAGATTTCCAGGTTTTTTCGTTAGGTGCATGCGCTTCAGGTTCTTTACCCGGGCCAAAGCCGATCACCGGAATGCCGTGACGGCCCATGATAGATACGCCGTTAGTTGAGAAGGTCCACTTATCAACAACCGGCGCTTTGCCAAACAGCCCTTCGTAGGCATTCACCAGTGCTTTAACGGTGAAGTGATCTTCTTCCACTTTCCAGGTCGGGAAGTAGCATTCGGTTGGGTAAACCAGGCCAGTCCAGGACGGACGGTCGTAGTTGTACATAGAAACAACCGCGTTAGCTTTCTGTACTGCAGGCAGGGCGCGGATTTCGTCCAGCGCGCCTTCCCAGGTTTCGCCCCAGGTCAGACGGCGGTCAATAGAGACGGCGCAGCTATCTGCTACAGCGCAACGGCTTGGGGATGTGAAGAAGATTTCAGAAACGGTGAGGGTGCCTTTGCCGAGGAATTCGTCATAACCCAGACGTTGGGAGAGTTCTTGTAATTCGCCAAGAATCGGACCCATTTTGAAAATGGCGTTGTCACCGCGTTCTGGCGCAGAACCGTGGCAGCTAACACCCTGAACATCAATACGAATTTCCATACGACCGCGCTGACCACGGTATATCTGGCAGTCGGTTGGTTCGGTACTGACCACAAATTCCGGGCGAATGCCGGATTGTTCAATAATGTACTGCCAGCACAGACCGTCGCAGTCTTCTTCCTGCACAGTACCGGTAACCAGCAGGGTATATTCATCTTCCAGACCGAGGTCTTTAATGATTTTACCGGCATAAACCATAGATGCCATGCCGCCTTCCTGGTCGGAAGTACCGCGACCACCGATTAGCTCATCAGTTTCCATGCCTTCGTACGGATCGAAGTCCCAGTTTTTGATGTTGCCAATGCCGACGGTATCGATATGAGCGTCCATTGCCACCAGACGCGGGCCGTGGCCGATATAACCGAGAACGTTGCCCATCGGGTCGATTTCAACTTTATCGAAGCCGACTTTTTCCATCTCTTCTTTAATACGATGTACTACGCGTTTTTCGTCGCAGCTTTCACTGGGAATAGCAACCATGTCGCGCAGGAAGCGAGTCATGTCCGCCTGGTAATCTTTTGCTTTTTCAAGAATCAGTTTGAATGGAATATTCTTAGCCATTATTTTTCTCCAGATTTTTTACTCCCCGTTTTGCAGGGAGCAGTTCCAATAGGGTGATTAAGGTGCTACAGCGTGTTTGCCTTCCCAGACAACTTCGCGGTAGTGCTTCACGTCGGTGTCGCCTTCAGTGCTGATAACCAGCACCACGGCATCTTTGTTCAGCGCCAGTTTTTCCATCAGGCTTTGACGTTGCGGGTGATAATGAACCGCTGCGAGAACGCCCAAACCGACAGCGCCGGATTCACCGGAGATGATGCGCGGGTCGTTGCCGTACGGATTACCCAGCACGCGCATACCTAATGCGGCAACGCTGTCCTGGCAGGAGATGAATTGGGTGGCGCAGTTACGTAGGATTTCCCAGCCCAGCGGGTTAGGTTCGCCACAGGCCAGGCCTGCCATGATGGTGGCCATATCACCGCCAACGTTGACGATGTCGCCTTTGACGCCGGAGCGATAAATACAGTCAGCTTTGTCAGGTTCAACAATAATGCTGTGCAGATTTTGCGGGCTATAGACGTCGACCAGATAACCCAGCACACCACCGGCCATTGCTCCGACACCGGCTTGCAGCAGAACGTGCGTCGGGGTTACGCCCATTTCACGCATTTGCTCGACGGCTTCATCTGCCAGGGTTGCGTAGCCTTGCATGATCCAGGTTGGGATTTTGGTGTAACCTTCCCATGCCGTGTCCTGTACCACTTCCCAGCCGTGCTGCTGCGCGTGTTGCATGGTCAGGCGAACGGTATCGTCATAGTTCATATCTGTGACGATGCACTCGGCACCGAGGTTCAGAATGGCGTCAACGCGTTCCTGAGCAGAACCTTTCGGCATGTAAATCACCGCATTCTGTCCGAGTTGCTGCGCTGCCCACGCCACACCGCGCCCGTGGTTGCCGTCGGTGGTGGTCGCGAAAGTCATTTTTTCGCCGATGGCATTTTTCAGGTGCTCAAATGACAGCGTTTCGATATCAAGATGATATTTTTCACACAATAATTGAGCGATGGCGTACGCACCGCCGAGCATTTTGAAGGCGTTCAGACCGAATCGTTTTGATTCGTCTTTGACAAGAATTTTCTTCACACCAAAAAGGTTTGCGAGATCGTCCAGCGCACAAAGCGGTGTTGGGCGATAACCAGCTATTTTCTGGTGGAACTGGCGCGCCAGTTTGGCCTGGCTTTGCGAAAAGAGCGGTGATGTTTCGCCGTTGAAAAATTTGTTATCGGCGATATCAATCTTCAATGAGAAAACGGACATATCCTATCCTTTTGGCCTCTGGAAATAGAGGGCCGACCAGCTGATCGGCCCGAGGGGTTATTTCACGCGTTCTTGCGCTTCTTTCAGCAGTTGCTCGAGCAGTGCACCTGGTTTGGCGTATTTACGGGACAGGATCATCGCGGCGATGATATAAGGCTTCCAGCTGGCTTCTTTGTAGGTAGCGATACGGTATTTTTCGAATACGCCTTCAGTCACTTCACCTTCTTTACAGGATACGCCGCTGATATCAGCTGGCAGGCAGTGCATGTACAGGGCTTCGCCATCACGGGTCAGTTCCATCATCTCTTCAGTACAATGCCAGTCTTTGTGTTGCGCGTTCTGTGCCAGACACTGTTTTTCCAGTGCTTTTAAGCCTTCGTGATCGTTAGCGCGCAGCAATTCGGTACGCTGTTCCATCACTTTGTAAGGTGCCCATGACTTCGGATAAACGATGTCTGCATCTTTGAACGCTTCTTCCATGCTGGTGACCTGACGGAAGCTACCGCCAGATGCTTTAGCATTGTTTTTCGCCACTTCAACCACATCCGGGATCAGGTCGTAGCCTTCCGGATGGGCCAGGGTGACATCCATACCGAAGCGAGTCATCAGACCGATGATGCCTTGTGGTACAGAGAGCGGTTTGCCATAGCTTGGAGAGTAGGCCCAGGTCATGGCGATTTTTTTACCTTTCAGGTTTTCCAGTGAACCAAAGTGTTCACGTAACCACGCGAGGTCAGCCATTGACTGAGTCGGGTGGTCAATATCGCATTGCAGGTTCACTAAAGCCGGACGCTGTGGCAGTACACCCTGCTTGTAACCGTCATCAAGTGCAGCGCCAACTTCACGCATATAGGCGTTGCCTGCGCCCAGAAACATATCGTCGCGAATACCAATAGCGTCGGCGCAGAAGGAGATCATATTGGCGGTTTCACGCACGGTTTCGCCGTGAGCGATTTGTGATTTGCCTTCGTCGAGATCTTGTTGTGCAAGGCCGAGCAGGTTAAGCGCGGAAGCATAAGAGAAGCGGGTACGGGTGGAGTTGTCGCGGAATACGGAAATACCTAATCCACTATTAAAGACTTTGGTTGAGATGTTTTCAGCACGCAGTGCTTTTAATGCTGCGGCAACGTCCAGTACTTGTTTCAGTTCATCTGGCGTCTGTTCCCACGTTAACAAAAAATCTTTCTCGTGAAGGTGAGAGGTCAGCGAATTGATATCCTTAATCAGCTCATTAACAGTTTTCATCATAAAGTCCCGGTAGTGGAATGACAGGCAAAGTGGTTTATTTCACTGTGACTTGCCAAAGTGATTGGTGTTTTCACAGCTATACCTGGGACTAACAATAAGTGTGCCAGAATTATCCACGGGGCTGCAAAAGACTAATTTGACGGATAATGTGTGGGGTTGATCACAAATTGATGCCAGCTTCCGGTTGTTTGTAAAATACGAAAACGTTTGGCTTTTTTTATCGCGTTATTTATTTGCTGCTAAGTATCAGAAATAAGATAAAGGGACAGGCTATCTCTCTTCAGTTTGATAAACTCACCGCCGTAATTCTCATATTGATATAGAAATGTGATATCTCTTCCATAATTTCATTAGAAAATGATAAAAATCTTATGTTTTTATCAAAGCCAATTTCGCCTGAGTTAATATCATCATGATCTGTGAACCATCAACGTCTTCAATGATCGACTTTTAAGTAAGTCTGGAAGGTAAAGCTATGGAGCTTGCTACTACGCAGTCAGTATTGATGCAAATTCAACCGACAATTCAGCGTTTTGCCAGAATGCTTGCCAGCGTTTTGCAGCTTGAGGTTGAGATCGTTGATGAAAACTTGTGTCGCGTCGCCGGAACGGGCGCGTATGGGAAGTTTCTTGGTCGCCAGTTGAGCGGCAACTCACGCCTGCTCCGCCACGTCCTGGAAACGAAAACTGAAAAAGTTGTGACACAGTCTCGCTTCGATCCCCTTTGCGAAGGTTGCGATAGTAAAGAAAATTGCCGCGAAAAAGCATTTCTGGGTACGCCTGTCATTTTACAGGATCGTTGTGTTGGGGTGATAAGTTTGATTGCCGTTACCCACGAGCAACAAGAGCATATCAGTGATAATTTACGCGAATTTTCTGATTATGTTCGCCATATATCCACCATTTTTGTTTCGAAACTTCTGGAGGATCAGGGGCCAGGAGATAACATCAGTAAAATATTCGCGACCATGATCGATAATATGGATCAGGGCGTATTAGTTGTTGATGATGAAAGTCGGGTTCAGTTTGTTAATCAGACTGCCTTAAAAACACTTGGTGTTGTACAAAATAATATTATTGGGAAACCTATCCGTTTCAGACCATTAACATTTGAGAGTAATTTTACTCATGGACATATGCAGCATATTGTTTCGTGGGACGATAAAAGTGAATTAATCATTGGTCAATTGCATAACATTCAGGGCCGACAATTATTTTTAATGGCATTTCACCAATCGCATACCAGTTTTTCTGTAGCAAATGCACCTGATGAACCACATATTGAACAATTGGTTGGCGAGTGCCGTGTTATGCGGCAATTAAAACGACTCATTAGCCGTATTGCACCCAGCCCATCCAGCGTTATGGTGGTTGGTGAAAGCGGCACGGGTAAAGAAGTCGTCGCCCGAGCAATCCATAAGTTGAGCGGAAGACGGAATAAACCCTTTATTGCTATCAACTGTGCCGCGATTCCGGAGCAGCTTCTGGAAAGCGAACTGTTCGGTTATGTTAAAGGCGCATTTACTGGCGCTTCTGCCAACGGTAAAACAGGGTTGATTCAGGCGGCGAATACGGGCACGCTGTTTCTCGATGAAATAGGTGATATGCCATTAATGTTGCAGGCTAAATTACTGCGCGCTATTGAGGCGCGTGAAATTCTGCCGATTGGTGCCAGTAGCCCAATACAAGTCGACATTCGCATCATTTCTGCAACTAATCAGAATTTGGCCCAGTTCATTGCCGAAGGTAAATTCCGCGAAGATCTCTTCTACCGACTTAATGTTATCCCGATAACTCTGCCACCGCTGCGTGAACGTCAGGAAGATATTGAACTATTGGTGCATTACTTTTTACATCTGCATACCCGTCGTCTGGGATCGGTTTATCCTGGCATTGCTCCCGATGTCGTCGAAATATTGCGTAAGCATCGTTGGCCCGGAAACCTGCGCGAGTTAAGCAATTTGATGGAATATCTGGTTAACGTAGTTCCTTCAGGTGAAGTTATCGACAGCACGCTATTGCCGCCAAATCTGCTGAATAATGGCACAACGGAGCAAAGTGATGTAACAGAGGTCAGTGAGGCGCACCTGTCACTCGATGATGCGGGCGGCACGGCGCTGGAGGAGATGGAAAAGCAAATGATCCGCGAGGCGCTTTCACGTCATAACAGCAAGAAGCAAGTTGCTGATGAACTGGGCATCGGCATTGCTACGCTCTATCGCAAGATTAAGAAATATGAGTTGTTAAACACATAACCTCAGTGAATCCGGCCTGAATTCAGGCCGGATATCCTTTTACTTCGTTTTCTCGCAATCCAGAACTGTATTTACAATCATCTGATACCCCGTGCAGCGACAAAGATTTCCCGCCAGTCCGCGACGAATTTCCGTAATGGTTAATGGCTTCTCGCGTGGTTTCGCCAGCATTGCCGTGGTAGCCATAATCAGGCCAGGCGTACAAAACCCGCACTGCACTGCGCCGGATTTCGCATAAGCCTGCTGAACATGAGAAAGTTTTCCGCCTTTCGCTTCACCTTCCAGCGTGCGGATCTCTTTTCCTTCAGCCCAGGCGGCAAGGTATAAGCAACTGTCTATTGCTGTGCCGTCGACCAACACCGTACAGGCACCACATTCACCCACGCAGCACCCTTGTTTGACACTTAGCAGTCCTTGTTCGCGGAGTAATTCCGAGAGCGGCGTGCCTGGTGCGGCGTGAAGCTGAAAAGGCATCCCGTTAATGGTGCATTCGATGGTAATTGTTTCGCTGTGATTCATTGCAATTTTCCCCCCGCCGCGGCGACGGCTTCGCTAATCACTTTTTTGGTCATCGTCTGGATGAGATGCAGACGAAACTCTTTACTGGCCCGCCATGAAGAACGCGGGGCGACATCTTGCAGGACAGATTCGCTGATAGCTTCCAGCGTTTGCAGGTTTAATGGCGCATTTTGTGCAGTCTGTTCGGCATGTTGGCAGCGAATCGGCGTTGGCGCGGCAACACCAAATGCCAGGCGTAATTCGCTGAAATTGCCGTTATCCAGTCGGCAATGTGCGGCGCAGCCAATCGTTGAAATATCCATTGCGTCGCGCATGGCATATTTAAAATGCGCGCTGCCCGCGTGTTCTTTCGGCTGTGGCGGAAAATGAAAGGCGACGAGGATTTCGTCATGCTCAAGAGACACTTTGCCCGGCCCGGTGTGAAAGCCATTAATCGGGACGAAACGAACACCGCGCGGGGAGTGGATCTCCAGTTTCGCGTCATAAATTAGCGTTGGCGTGGCAGAATCTGCGCTGGTGGCACCGTTGCAAATATTTCCACCGTAGGTAGCGACGTTACGGATCTGCGGTCCAGCAATGGACGTGGCCGCAGCACATAACGCCGGGAGATGACGTTGAGTTATAGGATCTTCTATTAGCTGGGTAAATGTCGTTGCAGAGCCGATACGTAGCGAGCCATCTTCCGCCAGCGTAATTCCCCGCAGCTCCGCCAGATTATGAATATCAACAATATGGCGATAACGGTCATTGTGATGGTGGAGCTGAATCAGTACGTCAGTGCCACCGGCGAGCAGTTTGGCCTGCGGGTTGTCAGCCAGCAGGTTGATGGCATCGGCAAGGGTTGCTGCGCGATGGTAAGAAGCAAAATCAAACATGATGTTATCCTCAAATCAATCCTGCCAGATGGAACTCTTCATATAACCGTTTTGGCGTCAGCGGCAGTGTATTGATTGCAACACCGGTAGCCATCTTCACCGCGTTACGAATAGCAGCGGCAACAGGAATTATTGGTGGCTCACCCAGTGACTTATGTCCGTATGCGGATTGCGGCTCATTGATTTCGACGAACGCGCTTTCCAGTTGTGGCAGATCCGGCATGGTCGGCATTTTGTAATCCAGCAGATTGGGGTTACGGACCACGCCGCTTTTAGCATCGATGATCATCTCTTCAAATAGCGCCCAGCCAATGCCCATTCCCATTCCGCCGTGTACCTGACCTTCTGCCAGCAGTGGATTAAGAATATGCCCTGAATCATGAACGTTGAGGATGCGGTTGATGATGACTTTGCACAGCGCAATATCGACCGTCAGATCAACAAAGGTACAGCCAAACGCCGGTGGGTTAGTGGTGGTTTTGATGGAGCTTTCAGCAGAGAGCTGCCCGCCGCGTTCAGGGTGGTAGAAAGCGTCCATCGCCAAATCTTTTAACGACATTAACGGCTCTTCCGGTCGTTCAACCAGCACGATATGGCCTTTTATCAGGGTCAGATTCATCGCTGACTGATGTAGCATGACTGCGGCGTGAGCGATGATTTTCTCTTTTAATAATAGTGCCGCACTGCGCAGCGCAGGCGCGGCAACATAGCTCTGGCGTGAGGCAAATGCGCCGGGATCGAACGGCGTAACGTCGGTATCTTGAGTTGAAATAACGCGAACGTCGCTGACCGGAACCCCCACGGTTTCTGCCACCATTTGCGAGAAGACGGTGTCGGCACCCTGACCGATTTCCGTCGCGCCGCTTTGCACGTTGATGGTTCCATCCTGATTCATCAGAAGGCGCGCGCCTGCTATTTCTACGCCGACAGGCCAGGTGTTAGAGGTGTAGCTAAAACAGGCGACGCCAACGCCGCGGCGCAAATTGCCTTGCTGGTTCTGGCATTCTGCACGGCGTTTTTCCCATTCAAAGATTTTCCGGCCTTTTTCAAGACACTCCGGCAACCCTGCGCTGTAAATACGTTTGCCCGTGAGCGGATTAGCATCTCCTTCGCGGGCGGCGTTGCGTAAACGAATTTCAACAGGATCAATACCTAACGCTGTCGCGGCGTCATCAAGCATAGACTCAACGGCAAATACGACTTGTGGCGCGCCATAACCACGCATCGCACCAGCCGAGGGGAGGTTGGTATAGCAGGTCTTTGAACTGTAAGCGTAGGCACAACGAGGATAAAGGTAAGCGACTTTATTCCCCCCCGCAGAAGCGATGGAGTGCCCGTGAGATGCATAAGCGCCGGTGTTAGACAGAACATCCAGACTATAACCTTTCAATGTTCCGTCGCGGTTCACGCCCATTTGCCCGTCAATGGTAAAAGCGTGGCGGGTACGGGTTGCGAGGAAACACTCTTCACGGCTAAGGGAAACTTTCACCGGAATGCCGCCAAGCTTGCTGGTCAGGAATGCCGCCATTGGCTCTTCCAGTACATCCTGTTTATTACCAAAACCGCCACCGACAAACGGTTTGATGACTCGTACGCATGACCAGGGAATATCCAGCGCCTGACCAACCACGCGGCGAACAATGTGCGGGATCTGGGTGCTGGAAACGATGGTAATTCGCGAGTCATCCTCCATCCACGCCAGCGATGTTACGCTTTCCATGTGACAATGTTGAATAACGGGGGTCTGATAGTGCCCCTGTACCTGGTAGTCGGCGGCATCGATTGTTTGTTGGACATTACCCGTCGACATCGTGCTTTGTTTCAGTAAATTGCCACCGTTATGGATTGGTGCAGCGTCTTCTGCCAGCGCCGCTTCTGGCGTGGTGATAACGGGTAATTCTTGCCACTCAATGCTGACCAATTGCGCCGCTTTTTCTGCCGTGAGTTCATCGCGGGCCACGACGATGGCAACGGCGTCACCATGATGACGAACATGGCGAGTTAGCAGTGCGCGATCGGCGGTATCGCGCTTGTTTTCGTCAAGTGTCCAGGCATGCCCAGCAGTAGCAAATGGAATATCAGGCACATCTTCCCAGGTAAAAATCGCCAGTACGCCCGGCAAACTTCTGGCTTGTTCATCATTAATACTTACGGCATAACCATGTGCGATAGGGCTACGTACATATTTCGCATAACACATGCCCGCCATAACATAATCGTCAGTATATCGTGCCCGCCCGGTGACCTTAGCAATGGCATCGACGCGCATGCATGATTCACCCGTAGCGGTTGCTTCCCGCGCTTCCATAGAAATCCCCTCGATTTGAACATTTGGTTCTTATGGCAAAGATTTAGTCTAAGCAGGCAAGATTTACGCCAGAAACGACGATAAGCGTTAGGGGAGGTAGGAAGTGTGATGACGTTAAAAAAACACAGATATGATACGAAACAGGACTCTGAATAGGGGCAGTGATACGTATCAATATGAGTGGCGATAAAATCAATGTGATAAATTGGGATTATTACGCATCAGGATGGGAAATAGGGTAAAAAGTCAGGAAGTTCGATACCTCTACAGCGAATATTTTGCTGATGATACTTCCCTTTGCCAAATGAAATTAACCTCTTTCTCTATTACCACGTTTTTCCAGAAGCAAGAGATTGGGTATCAAGAGGCTGGCTGCTATGATAAGGCGTCTTGTTTTTTAAGCGAGGAAAGATTTTGAGTGCGGGACGCCTGAATAAAAAATCTCTGGGTATCGTGATGTTGTTATCGGTTGGACTGCTTTTGGCGGGCTGTTCGGGTAGCAAATCATCCGATACAGGAACGTATTCCGGCTCCGTTTACACCGTGAAACGGGGGGATACGCTATATCGTATTTCGCGCACCACGGGAACCAGCGTAAAAGAACTGGCGCGACTGAACGGCATTTCCCCCCCTTACACCATTGAAGTTGGTCAGAAACTAAAACTGGGTGGGGCGAAAAGTAGCAGTAGTACACGTAAATCAACCGCCAAATCAACGACCAAAACCGCATCGGTTACACCGTCATCAGCGGTACCGAAATCTTCCTGGCCGCCAGTAGGGCAACGTTGTTGGTTATGGCCAACGACAGGGAAAGTTATCATGCCGTATTCGACAGCAGATGGCGGCAATAAAGGGATTGATATCTCAGCTCCACGGGGTACACCTATTTACGCCGCGGGTGCAGGAAAGGTGGTGTATGTGGGCAACCAGCTGCGTGGCTACGGTAATCTCATCATGATTAAACACAGTGAAGATTACATTACGGCTTACGCCCATAATGACACGATGCTGGTAAATAATGGGCAAAGCGTGAAGGCTGGGCAAAAAATCGCCACTATGGGGAGCACGGATGCGGCATCTGTTCGCCTGCATTTCCAGATTCGTTACCGTGCAACGGCAATTGATCCGCTACGTTACTTGCCGCCGCAGGGCAGCAAGCCAAAATGCTGATGGCGAATTAATCAGCAGTCAGCAGCGCGGCACTTGCTAAGGAGAGCGTAAGGTTTATAATGCCTTACGCATCTCGAAGCGGGCGTAGTTCAATGGTAGAACGAGAGCTTCCCAAGCTCTATACGAGGGTTCGATTCCCTTCGCCCGCTCCATGACACTTCTTAAAGTCTACTAACTTACTGAATCCTAAGGGATACGGCTTAACGCCTTCCGATAGTTTTACTCACTGTAACCAACACTGTGACTAACTTTGTTGAAGTAGTGAGCAGACCTAAGGTCTCAGTACATGCTCAAGTCAAGAACCTACCTTTATCAGCGTAATGGTGTCTTTTACATCCGTCTTAGGATGAAGACCACTAGTCGCCTGACCGCTTCGCTTCCTTCTCACAACCGTTATAAACTAGCGTCAGTATCTTTACGGACCAAGGATAGACGTACCGCTATGGCTCACTCACGGCACATCAAGTCAGCACTTAAAGCAATCCATGCAGATAACCCTAACGCCTCTTATGAGGAGCTACGGGAGCACCTGAAGACCATTGTCGAGTGGGAACTTAGTGTCAGCCGTGATGACCTTAACGACCCGGAGTCCTACCAGCTTTACGTTGACCAGTACGACGACATCAAGTCCAACCTTCGGGAAGCTGTAGCGACTGAGCGTCTGACTGTAGACCAGCATCACTATATCAATGACGTTATCGGTGTACTTAAAGCCTGTCAGGATAGACTCAAGGGCGATAACTCTGGCCTGTTGTCTTACCTTGAGCCTGAGACTGGCAGTCTAAGACCGTCCGTCTCCCTATCTGTATCATCGGAGCCTGAAGTCCCTGAACCTCTCGTGACTCTGGAACGAGTAACTAAAGCACTGACCCTCGCGTCTCTCATTGAGCAGTACGAGCAGGAGAACGCCCAGAACTGGAAGCCAGCGACCCTAAGCGAAAACCGAGCGTCACACTCTACGCTAATCGAGATATTCGACTATCTGGATATTCAGGATGTCGGCAAGGCGACCCGTGCAGATATGCTTAGGGTCCGTGAAGTCCTCCAGCAGCTACCGAAGAACCGCAAGCAACGCTTTAAGGACATACCGCTGTCTGACCTGCTGAACCGGGAGTCTAAGACTGACTGTTTGGATGTCGTTACCATCAACAATAAATACCTTATCAAGATGGCTGCTGTGTTTAAGTGGGCGGTACGCAACGACCTGATAGCTAAGAACCTGACAGAAGGTCTTGAGCTGAAAGTCCCGCAGCGTAAAGCCTCCGACGCTCGTGATGCGTTCAGTCCTGAGCAGGTAAGGCAACTACTGGTCGCAGCTAAAGCGTACTCGCAGAAGACCTCAGGTAAGCCATACCATTATTACGTCACCGCTCTGGCTGCAATCACTGGAGCAAGACTTAACGAGGTGGCCCAACTTCAGGTTAAAGATGTCAGGACCACTGAGGCTGGGACCGTTTTTATCCATATCAACGAAGACGATAGCAGCCTGCCGGGTAAGAGTATCAAGAACGCCCACAGTGACCGCTGTGTCCCGTTGGTAGATGGTGCTTATGGTTTTGTATTGGCTGACTTTATGTCACTCGTGGAAGACCGTAGAAAGACTGCGGGTGATAATGCTATGGTATTCGATGGCCTCAAGCTGATGAAGAATGGCTACGGTGAGCAGGTGAGCAAATGGTTTAACCGGACCTTGTTACCAAAAGTTCTCGCTGACCGTAGCGGCTTAGCGTTTCACTCGTTTAGACATACAGTTGCGACCCAGTTAAAACAACATGGGGTCGAGCTAGCGTATGCTCAGGCGATTATGGGTCATAGCTCAGGGTCTATAACTTACGACCGTTACGCTAAAGAGGTCGAGGTGGATAGATTGGTTAATGTGATGGCAGGTGTTTATAAGGAGACTGGATTAAATGGCTGAGTATTATCCGGCGGTGTTTGAAGCAGAGGCTTTTAACTGTCCTCACTGTGGTGTATATGCCCGTCAGTTCTGGCGTAGGATGTATGGAAGTGCGCGTGAGTTGGCGCAAAGGACAACCGAGTTCCGAATGTCAACATGCTCTCATTGCGGTGATGATGCTTATTGGTATGACGGCAATATGATTATTCCGGCGGCTGGCAATGTTGAACTACCAAATCCAGATATGCCAGATAACTGCAAGTCCGACTATATGGAAGCCCGAAGCATCATTAATCTGTCTCCTAAAGGGGCCGCTGCACTCCTTCGTCTTTGCCTTCAGAAGCTAATGGTCCACTTAGGCGAGCCGGGAGAAAACATTAATAAAGACATCCGGTCACTCGTCCAGAAAGGACTACCTGTACGCATCCAGCAGGCGGCAGATATCTGTCGTATTGTCGGCAATCAGGCGGTCCATCCCGGAGAGATTAGTCTTGATGATGACCCGCAGTTGGCACACGGTCTCTTTAAGCTGCTGAACATTATTGTCGATGACCGAATCACGAGACCGAAAGAAATTGAGGCTATGTTCCAGAGTATGCCTGAAGGTCCACGTCAAGGTATTGAGAATCAGGACAGACAGGCGAGGGAGCAGCAGCAGGCCGCTAACGAATGAAACCCACACTATAGGGGAAGGGGGGGGACTAAACTATCACTATAGGGGAGAGACCCTAAGTCCCCACCTTAATAGCAGTCACGACCCATACACACATTCATTAAGTCTCAGGCTTCCGGTAGCGGACCGATTGGAAACCATCCGCAGACGCCTAGTGTTAAATCACCTTGGCCTGAGACCATTCCTTTTAACGTAAGCTATCTTCCCTTTTGACAGGCGGGGAGCAGTAGACCACATCCGACTTTAAGTTGGCTCTGTGATAATCGCTGCGCGGATAACTGAAGAACCAAGACATCATTGCTGAGGTCTGCCATCCATTTGTGGACAGGCGGAAACTCAAAGAGGTTAGACCAGTGGTGTCTGAGGTTGGAGCTTTGAGCCTGACCAGCAGGCTTGAGGAGACCATGAGTTCATCTTGTTATGGATTGTGTTATCACAATTCCAATAAGAAGAACTTTAAGTCCAGCCTCCAGTCCTGTCAGCCCGAAGTATACTACGGTCGCTATGATGTGGTCTCCATGCTTCGGGTCTAACTGGAAGTACTGAACACTTTCGCGTCAAGTTCTCCGAAGTTCATTCCTGTTTGACTAAACTATCACTATAGGGACCATATCTCGCCTCTGACCTCCTGAGAGACGGCAAGCGAGAAACCGTGGTCCACGCTAGCTTGCTAGCCACCAGCCTAAGGCAAGACAGCCTCTGGTCAGCCTGTGTGTTCTTTGGTCTCGTGACTTAAGTCTATCACCACACACGCTCGGACATGCTGTCGAACCTTCATCTCTATGGTCATCGCAGACCACTAACCCCAATTACCTCAAGTCATTCTGTTTGCGTCCTGTTGCCTGCTGGTCTCCCTTTACGTGGGGGCTTGAGTAGGTCAGTGGGGTGCGACTTCAGGGTGCAAACAAAAGGAGTACACGTAAATGTCCCAACAAGAAATCAGCGTCATTAACCTCGACCAGCTTGTCTCCATGACCTCAGTTGAAATTGCTGAGCTGACAGGCAAGGAGCACCGAAATGTCCTGCGTGATATTCGCAATATGGCTGAGGAGCTTAACGCGCTCAAAACTGAGCAGTGCTCAAAACTGAGCAGTCATATCGGGGTGACTGAAGATGTCTATCTAAACGCGCAGGGGAAACAGCAGCCGCTGTATCGTCTCGACCGTAAGCATACTTTCATTCTGGTCGCTGGCTATTCCGTTCACCTCCGCGCCAAGTGTTACGACCATATTCAGACGTTAGAGCGTCGAGTCCTTCAACTGGAAGACCAGAAGAAGCGAGCAGCCATTCAGTCCGCTAACCGCCGAGGCGTGACTTGGGGCGACTACTGCAAAACCTATGGTCTGCCCGCTCAGAAGCTAATGACCGCACTTCTCCAGCATCGTGGCCTCTTTCGTAAGAACCCAATCAGTAACGAGTGGTCTGTAAATCCGAAGTATTCCGACTGCTTTCGTATCATTAAGCCGTCAGACCAGAAGTTCTCAGCAGGTGGGTATAACTTCCGGTTCAACGCTAAGGGGCTGGAGGTCTTCGGTAAGCCTGAGATGGTTGACAAGATGCGAGGCATCCTTATTGCATTCACTGGCACCGACCAGCAGAAGCAAGAGCACCTCCTGAAGCTGGCACAATCCGGTAAGGTGGAGGGAATCTAAGATGATGATTGACCCGCGCACACCTGAGGGGCGCATGACTCTCCGTTACCGTGGCTACCGGACTGAGGTCATCCTGAAGGAGCTTGGTCTAGACCCGGAAGATGGGACCCGCCAGCACCAATCACGAGACGAGCTAATAGCCCAACTGGTCGCTATGAAACTGTCGCCTAACCGTTAGTAGCTCACCTACTCAATACCTAATTTTAAACCTTTTGAGATGACCGATGCGGGGAGACGCCGCAGGACTAAACACGCCTGTGGTCGACCGATAGTCTCAACCCTCAAGAGGAGTACCAACTTATGTTATTCAACAACAACGACTGGAAACTATCAGTCACCGACATCAATCTCTACGAGAATACTGTGAGTCTGGACGGTCAGCCATACCCGTTGTCGCTCGCTATCAAGACCCTCATTCCGGGCTACTTGTCAGGCCTGCCGTCTACCAGCCGCGAGGCAATGGAGCTGTTAGAGGCTCTGGCTGAAGCTGGCGTGACCATTGGTAACTTCTTCAGTAATGACCTGATGACCGCCTATGGTCGCCGCCAGCAGAACAAGCGAGTCGAAGCCGAGCGTATCGCTAAAGAGCAGCGCATTCAGGCGGACCGTATGCGTGAAGAGAACATGACCGACGAAGAGTGGCAGAAAGAGCTACAGCGTCGCGAGCAGGTCAAAGCTGAACGCCGGACCTATGGTGAGAACCTCCGCAGCGCTACTCATTCCGCTGGTCGCTCACGTGCCGCTATCGTCGCTGACCTTGAGTCAGGCGGTAACTGGATGGACAGCTTGTAAGCAAGCGTCCCTCATCTGAGAACACACGGTCCCTGACTGCCTGTTAGGGACTTCAAGTATTTGACTCAAGGAGATTAATTATAATGAATATGACTAAAAACGCTTTCCAGTTTGGCATTGAGCCTGTTCATATCACCGACAACGACAACCTTCAGGTTAATGAGGGCCTTCCGACTAACGCCGACCCTCAGGTCTATGCCCTCCAGTTAGCTAAGACTGTTAAGGCTATGCTGAACGGTGTACTTAAAGACGCTCAAGATAACATCCCGTTCCCTGTAGAAGTCCTGCCGACCCGTAACAGCTTACCGACTCCAATCATTGCTCACACTCTGGCTGACCGCTCTGTGCTGGTCCCTGTCCGTGGTGGTAAGCGACCTGAAGTTGTGACCGCTCCGTCTGGCACTGAAATCACCGTTGAGCCGATTGAACAGGCGATCCTCGTGTCTCACCAAACAAAGCTTTGGGACCAGAAGTCGACCACTGGTTTCACTCAGGGGACGCTCCAGCAGGACGCACTGAACATCTGCGATAACGTGGTTCGTACCATTAACTCTAAGATGGTTGACGTGCTGGAGTCCTCAAAGCTGCTGAAGACCGTAGAACTTCCGGCCCTGACTGGTAGCCTGACCGCTAAGGCTGACGCTATCATGGATGCCCTGTACGAGAACACGGAGTCTTCTTTCGGTTCTGAGGTTTCTGACTACGGCATTATCGCCCATGAGTCACACCTCAAGGCTCTCTCCCGTCTGGCTGCTAAGCAGGGCTTCGGTGGTGAAGACGCTATCGTCGATATGCTGGGGACTGACGTCGCCTATTACAACGGTGAAGACCGTGGCGTGTTCATGATGGCTAAGCGTTTTACGGCTCTGAGCTTCGGTTGCTTCCGTCACGATGGCGAGAACATTACTGTGGTCCTTTCACGTGATGGAGACTCCCAGTCTCACGACCTTGAGATTCTCGGCAAGGTGTTTGTTGTAGCTGAAGCTGCTACGACCATCAAGATGGGTACTGGCTCGGCTACTGCTGTCCTGCCTGTAGTCAAACGCCTGAGCTTCACTAAAGAAGCTAACTAACAATAACGACTATTGGTCAGACTTCCGAACTGGATGTCTGGCCTTTATTTTGTACTAGTAATCTAGTTCGTGAATACAGAAAGTAGGAGGGCCAAATGGACCTACACAAAGTCTATCTCGTGGTCTTCCTGCTAAAGCTGGGACTGGTGGTCTGGCTATGGGCTATTAGACGATGAGTTTTGACTGAAAAATGTGAGACCTCATCTAATATAAAGAGCGAGCCAAAAGCCCCCATAGCCTGACCTGAGCCAGACCAAAAGGGCCGGGTAGTCAGACCGTGAGTTCTATTCCTTTAGAGGGAATATTACGTGCTTCAAGTCTTGACCTTCTATCTCTAAATGTGTGACTATCACTACAACCAACTGGATTCACCTGTCTTTAAGAAACAATAGGTTAGCTGGTTGTCTTCGATTTGTCGTAGGCTCCCTTCGCCCGCTCCAATTTATCTTCACCTGATCAATCTGCCATTTTTGCTGTATCTGATTTTCTATATTATCTTAATTCAATCGCTTCAGACTTTTCGCAATCGCCGTAAT
>OGZS01000245.1_pt1 | contig 38640 bp, 36 predicted proteins | sample 1576901 | NCBI WGS metagenome assembly OGZS01 (sample SAMEA3541563, study PRJEB24748) | human gut metagenome | biome: human gut; feature: human-associated habitat; material: faeces | place: China | collected 2012 | reverse complement strand
TGGATGAAATTGATCCTGATGAAGCAGCAACTATTTAAACTATCAACAACTTAATATTCGATGTACTAGTACTATTTTATCACTAAATTTCATGTTCCTTTCTGTCCAAACGTTTTCGCAATTCAATATACCTTTTATTTTCCAACATCTCTTGCTCGATTTCTTTATAATTGCAATGAAATTTCCAAATACTAAATATAAGCCCCATGTTATCAATCAATATTAACATCCTCAAAATATAATGAGGCAGAGATTTCATTTCTTCTACAAGCAAAGAAAAATGTTGTGGTTCAATTATTGCTAAAACATGTCCCAAAAATACTATCGTAAGAGTCGTAATAATAATCCTCTTCGAAAACAAAACAAGAGTCAAAAAAATATACTCTCTGTATATTTGCTGTTTATGTAATTCAGTCTTCTTTTCTTCTTTTCCAATACCCCCGGAAAGATTTCTGTTCTTCAGCATACGCTGTAACGTCTTTTTAATTCCGGCTGAAAAAGCAATTCCATCTAACATTTTATCGAACATTCTTTTTGCTCTTTCCAAAATCTTTTTTCTACGCAAAAACAAGCACAACAAAATACTCATGACACAAAATGTAGATATCGTAAAACATGCAGAATATTCCATATACATCAAGAAGAAAACAGCGAGGAAAAGAAGAATGTTCACTACATTATCCACCAATTTTCTTTTCAATGCTCTATCTGCAATATTTCTATGTTGCGAACAAACGCTCACTCTCACAGAAGCTAATATAATTGCAAGCACTAATATAAATATTTCAAAAATCATATTTTTCCCCCACTTTCTCTTTAGTCGTTATTAGATTCACCAAACTGCGTCGCAATCTCTGCTATATTATGGTGAAAATACACTTCTACACGATATCTTAAAATACAAATATATTCATCCAGTTCCGGCTCACTTATCGGCTTCGGATATTGTTTCTTATCATCAATATTATCCGTAAACTTATCTTTTAACACCTCAAAATCAGTCGGTGTCAAATATTGCAAATAATTCAACTGCTGCAAAACAGAAAGAATCTGCACCGCTCCTGATACTTTTTTTAATTCTCCATATTTTGCCCAAAGTCCATATCCAAGTTCTGCTGTCCATGGACTATTTTGAAATTCACCCAAAAAATCTTGAATAGATTTTTTTATGTCCTTTACATATCTATGGCATTGCTCCTTAAATTCTTTATCCGTTTCAGGATTAGAAAATTCATCCGGCGCTTTTCCACCGACCAAAGAAATAAACACTATAGAGAACAACTGCTCCTCATTATCAATAAAGTCCCTGTTCGTATTAGAGGACAACAATGACAGCGGTCTTTTATTTCCAAATATTCCAAGCAAGAAAGTTAACCCATCTATCAGCACAGCCATCCCAAATATCCCAAGCACCTTTTTCATATATTTTGCATCCACGAGGTATGCCAGAGCCTGCATATTAGGGTCTCCATATTGTTCTAACTTTTCTTTAGATTCCTTCAACAATGAAACATCTATTTTATCCGGCGCAACCTCTTTTACAGTTTCCTGTATCTCATTGTAATTTTTTCTGATCACAGTTTTCAAATTATTTAAAGTTTCTCTCGCCTTTGCAGCCGACCCAACATCCGGCGCAAAAAAATCCGAAATCACGGCAAACATTTCACCCATAAAATTTGTATTATCTGTTTGCGCATCAAGATAACTTTCCGTCATATCCAAGGGGAGCTCTGTTATTTGTTGGTTCTTATCAAATTTCTCAGCCAGAGATATTATGTAATCATTCGGATAAACCTCGTCACCCAACCGATTCGCCACCTGATTATACGCATCGATTAAACGGCTCATATTTTCATTCATTGCATTTCCCTGTGCATCATCCTTTTCTGCCCGCTTCACATAATTTTGTATCTGTTCCAAGCTAACACTTTGTTTGATTCCTTCAAAATTTTGTTTCGCTGTTTCCAACTCTTTTTTCTTCTTTTCATATAATATCTTTTCCTCAGATGCCTTAATCGCTAATTCTCCAGGTTCTTCTGTATAGGTAGTAGAACCATTCCATCTATTTCGTGTTGTACTTGAAACATTTCCATTTTCAATCGATTCATTTAATGTTTCAATAATTCCCCCTAAAGCCGAAATCTCTGCATCTGCTTTCGACATACAACTTTCCATATCTGTCCAAAAATCATTAATGCTTTGCTCAATCTCTTCCAACGTAGAGTTTTCTTGAAGCAGCTGCTTTTTGATTCCTTCTGCCACCGAACAGTAATCTTCATAAGCAGCTAAATACTCTTGTTCAGGCGGTAAATTCGAAACAGCCATTCCCGTATACGAAAACACGATAGAAATCACAGTAAAAACAGCCAAAAAAACACCATATCTAACCTTTTTATTTCCAGTTGCCGAAAAGATATTTGCATAATATAAGAGTCCGCCTTGTATCACCCCCGCAAATAAGAACGGAGCCAACTCATTAATACCTTCCAAATAAAATCTCCCACCAGCATACGTGGTAAAAAAAGAAATAAATTGCAGCATTGCCATAATTGCAAACGTAATGCGGTGTCCTAAAAAATGCTTCAAAAATGGACTTCCCGCGTAAGCTGCTTTCCATACAATATCTTGATAAATAGATATTCTTCGCCGTTCCTTTCTTGACTCTCGGATACTATCAATCCAGTCATTCAATAATTCTCTCATAGTGTATTCCCCCTTCTCTTCTTTGGTAGTCGAAACATTAATATTCTTCCAATATTTTCTTTCAATCTACCACATTTCCGCTCCCACTTCCATTCTTTTTTAGAATATTACCATAATTTTTTATGCCTCGTTTCAGCATTGCGAAGCATATTTCATATGCGTTATTATATATTTATCACCATATAAAGAATATATCAGGACAACATTTCATTTATTATTTATATATTATATCTGTTTCAATAATTATTTATAGTAAAAATAGTATATTCCAGAATTTTTCCATTCTTTTTAATATTCTTTTTTAGAATATCAGTATTTACTTTTTACAATTTTACTGATATTATACTTTTAGAACAAATATATAATCGACAAAAGGAGATGTTAAACTATGAACACCAACTATTCTTCTTACAACAATTTTGAAACCTTGGTTCTTACAAGAATCAAAAATATTATGAAACACAAAAATATTTCCCAAGCCAAACTAATCGAGCTTTCGGACATCCCACAAACCACATTGTCTAAATTATTAAGCGGAAACACCAAGTTATCACTTCCTTACCTCGCCCAAATATGTGATGCATTAAAAATCGACCCGAGTTCTATCACATCATTAGATGAAACTTCTTTTGACAATATTTCTCAGATGTATGACAAAATCTATAAGATCAATAATTCTATTTCAAGAAATACTTTTACATATAACACAGACGAGCTGGCTTTCAAAGGTTTTCCCGGAACTTATTACTTTTATTCTTATTCCACGATTTCGACTGAGTCAAATCTATTGCATGGCATCTTCAATATATCAAATTCTAAAAATGGAGGTCACTGTGAAGTTTCTTTAGATTTGTACACCGGTTCGCAGGAAGATGGGGAAGAAGAACTGGTTAAGAAGTATACAGGTGAAATGATAATTTCCATTCCTATGTCAACCTGTTACTGTATCATGACCAACCCAGAAATCGGCGAAATGTTTTTCCTTGCTTTTCACCATATGTTTGCTTTTCACAAAAAAATAAAGTGTCGTGTGGCACTTGGTATAAGTACGTCTTCAGGCGGAAACCGAAGACCGATTGCCCAAAGAATATTATTATCACGAACGAAACTAAACGCAAAAGAACTGTCTTCAAAAGATTCACTCTTCATACAAGGACAGTTACTTTTAAACTCTACAAATATTCTTATTTCTCAAAAGGCATTTGATAGTTTATTAACATCAGATTTTGTAATAAAAAACGAGGGATTATATGCTTTTTTAACAGAATGCAAAAAAGTATTTGAAAAAGAAGATTTTTATCGTATAGATGAATCTATTTTACGTGGAATCGATGCGGCTACAGAAGATAAAGTTCAAGGGATTAGTCTTCTTAGAAAATTTTCATCCACACCAAAATATAATAAAATCAGTACAAAAACAGATGAATATACTTACAGTTATTTAACATCAAAAGACAACTCCAATAATTCAAAGAAATAATGGCTCTAAAAGGGGTTCTAAAATAAATGTTGGAGTGGATGATTTTAAATCATCTATCCCAACATTTTTCATTTATAATAAAGAATATCAGTAATACAAACACTTCTTCCTGTTTTACATTCAATAATAGAAACTAAGGAATTCAATCCGAATCTGAGAATTGTATATCCCGTCGCGATATAGATACATTTAAAACAAATTTCATCCTTTAACATAGAAAAGACTTCCTAGTCCCTGTTTAATCAGCGGACCAAGTTAATTCTCGTAAATTCGAATAACATTCCATGTGCAGCAACTTCTGTAATCACACTGTTACTTACCAAATTTGCTTCTTCTATAGAGCCGTTACCAACGCGCAGAACATTCATCGGAATAGTATGATACCACTTCATCTAGAAGCGAATTAAGGTAAACCTTCCGAACTTGAATCATACAATAATAATAGTTTGCTGTTATAATGGAATGTGCCTAGCACCATTCATTGACAGTTGCACCAATCAGACGATTATTACATTTAAAAATCATGTGAGCTCATTCCTACAATCAACAGTTACGAGTTGCTATAAATGTTTATGTTTGCCTAATAAACCACTTCCTTTATTCTCACAAATCTTTTGGAAATGCTTTTAATACTTTCTCTTGCATTTTTTCTAATTCGGGTAACCTCATCAGCTCCATATCCAATGCTTTTTCTATACTGTCAACTACTTTTTCATCATTTCGTCCTGTTCCTTCGTACCATTCCATATATTTAAACAAGTTTCGTCTAGTAGCCCTCAAGCCATTACCTATCTTGCATTGTTTTCAGGGTGTTCATCCAAAATATTTTTAATGACTCCTGTCAATTTTGTGCTTGATATACCATCTGTATGTGGTAAATATACAATTTCCACTCCATAAGGTGACAATTGTTCCTCAAATTTTTCCCATTGTGGCGAACCTTTCCAATCAGAACCAACAAACATTTTATCAAAATGATATCTTTCCCAAGCTTTAAATTTATTTTTATCTATTTGTGGTACAACTTTATCAACATATTTTAATGAGGAAACTATTTCCGCTCTTTCTTCATATGGTATAACTGGAGTTTTATTTTTCTCAACTTGAACAAGCTCATCCGTACTTACCCCTACAATAAGATAATCACATTCTTCTTTTGCCTTTCGGATCACATTCAAATGTCCGATGTGAAACATATCAAAAACTCCCGTTGTATATCCAATAATTTTTTTTGTGTTTTCCATTTTTTCTCCTCGCACTTCTAAACATAACTTATTTTCTCTTTAATACCTGTTTTATATTTTTCAAAATATTGAATAAATATCTAAATTCTTCCGTTCTGTAATAAACACTTGCAAAACTTAAATTTGCTAAAGCAAAAGTAATACACGCCTTAAGTCCCCAACCTATCATTCCATTAATCGATATAAAATTTATACCCCAAGAACATATCATACCTGTTATAAACAATACCAGCAATTTAATTAAGTAATCCGTAAAATATCTAATTGGACTTATTCCTAATCCCTTTTTACAGACGATGTATGGATCAAACCATGCATTAGTTGTCAATCTAGTAATTGCCGTTCCCCACAGCACACCAGCTAATCCAAAATATTTTCCTAATATTATTGATACAACAATATTTTCTATTGCAGATATTATCGGTCTCATTTTTCCTTCTACAAATAATCCCATTGTTTGTCTATAATTAAATGGTGCAAAAAGCATTCCTGCTATGTATACATTAAATGCAATTATAAATGTAGATGTCTTTGTTAAAACATATTCATTACCTATCCAACATTCTCCAATAAAAATATCTATCAAATTATAAATACATATTGCTACTACTCCATATAACCAAAAAGTAGCTAAATTAATTACTTTAAACATAAAATATTGGCGTTCTTTATTCTCACTTGCATTCAAATTTCCAATACTTGCTGTAAGATTATTAAACACTGTCGATAAGAAACCAGTTACTGCTGTAGTAAGTAATGTATAATTTGAATACAGTCCCACTGTAACTATACCAACAAATTTAGAAATAATAATATTATCTGTTGAATTTAGGGATAGTGTTCCTATCTTATAAATAATAAGTGCTTTAACATTTTTCTTAATTGTATTAAGTTCTTCATCTGGTAAACCAACAATATCTTTTCGTTTCAAAAACGGATACATTTTATCCACTTTTCTTGCTACTACAATATTATTTAAAATCGTAGAAAAGATTTGTATTCCTAAATACAAAAGATAATTCTTAAAAAATACCAAACAAGCAATTTGCACTATTGCAGTTCCAAATAAAAAAAAGTACGAAATTAAAGTAGAAATATAGTTTTGTTGATTTGCGGTCAAAAACGCATTCTTGTATATAAATAAATATGATGACGCTGAATTAAACACATACATAATATAAATAATTCGAATATGTGGTATAGCATCTATATCGGTAATAATAAATGGCAATATTGGCAAAATCAATAATCCCAATATTAAAACTACCCAAAACAAGATATGATACACCTTTTTATACAATTCCATCAAACCTGCAATTTTGTTTTCGTCCTGCTCCGCAATCGGTTTATACAAGCTAAATATTATTGCCTGTCCTATTCCCAATTCTGCAAAGGACAAAATATTTAAAATATTACCAAACAATCCACTAACCCCTAAATAAGTAGATCCTAAGCTATAAATAAATACTGTTCTAACTACAAATCCAGTTATCAAAACAATACACTGACCTATAACTCCAGTAATCATATTATACATAGATTTTTGTACTCTTGATCCTGACATCTCTATCCTTTCTTTTATGCCTTTTAACACTCTTTTTTAATTTTACATCCTACATATTGTTGAATTAGCTCCTCTATTTGCTGACAAGCATGTCCTGTTTCATATGAGTTTATCAATGCTAAAAATTTATCAACTGATTTCTGATAATCTTTTTCACTAAATTCATCAATTATTTCATCCAACTCTTCTAATGTCTTTGCTTTTAAAAATGGTAATTTTTCTATATCAAAATATAATTTTCTCTCACAGCTTACATATTTATCATAATCTGGCATATACAACATACATGGTTTTTTTATATATGCACAATCAAACATACATGAAGAATAATCTGTAATCAAAATATCACTACACACTATTAATTCCTGAATATCATTATAACATGTTACATTCTTTATTGTTTGACTCTCTTCCATTTTAATATTTTCATTCTGCAAATTCGGATGATATTTAATCAAAATATAACACTTTTTATGATATTTGTTTTCAAATTTATTGATCAATCTATTATAATCAATATTATATACATCTAACAAATTTCCATTTCGAAATGTAGGAGCATATAAAACTACCATCGCATTCTTTTCTATAAATAGCTTATTTCTCACTTTAGTATTTATTTTATCATTATTATTAAGCAGAAAGTCAATGCGTGGCGTTCCTGATTCAAATATTTTGCCATTATACCAAAAACTATTTTTAAATATTTTACTACTAAATTCACACCCTGAAATTATGTAATCAATTTTTTTTGAATCTTCTTTTGCATTCTGAATATATGACATTGGCAATTCATTCTCTGCATCTTTTTCAATCATCTTCAATCTCAATGAACTATGCCATGTTTGTATATACACCTGATTTTTTCTCTTTTTCAAATAATAATGTCCTGCAGTTCTTGCATTTCCAACTAAAATTTGAGCTGTCGCAATTTCATACAAATAACGGATAGAAAAATATTTTACCGTTCTAATCTCCTTGGGAAAGTCATCTGGAATCTTGTCAAAATCACTGAATCCCCATACAATATCATAATCATATTTTGATTTCAATAAATACTCTGTCAAATATTTAGGATTACACGCATAATTCTTAAAACTATTACTCCACATAAATATTTTATTCTTTTTAATTGGCAAGCAATTAAATAACCAAACATAAAACTGAATACGAATTTTTTTTATAAATTTCATTTTTTTACTTGCTGATATTCTCAAACTTGAAATATCATATTTCCTTTCCTAATTACTAAGCATTAGCTTGGTATACACTTTGATGCAAACTGTCACATTTTATATTTCTTTCCATAACAGTTCAATAAAATTAATCAAAAATGTTTTTTATTTATCCCAGCACATGGTACAACAATTCCATCTGTTTCAAATAGTCATTTGTACTATTAGCAAGATAATTCACGCATTCTATCCTTAACCGATTATTTTCCATCATTTCCTCCACTCCGCTAGCTATTGCTTCTGCTTGCATTGGCACAATATACCCATTTTGTTTATGAAAAATTTTTTCTTTAGCTGCAGGAAAGTCTGTTGTTATAATAGCTTTTTGAAATACCATAGCTTCATCTAATGTAATACAGCTGCCTTCATAAATTGATGTCTGTACATAATAATCACAATGTTTTAAATAAGGGTAAGGATTAGAACGTTTCCCCAACAAAATTACATCATTCTCCAATCCCAAGTTTTTAATTTCCTGCTCTAGTTTTATTCTTTCTGCTCCCTCCCCAATAATATACCATACAAATTCTTTCTGATGGTCCTTTAATATTTTCGCAGCTCTTACTGCTAAATGGAATGCTTTTGCTTCTACTAAACGTCCTATTGACAAAATTATATTTTTATCAGGCAAATGTTCTACAATATCTTCATTACCTTTGAATTCGATTTCCTCCTTGTTTAAAATATTTCTAAACACATATGTCTTTTCAGACATTTCCGGAAAAAGTCTACACACACTGTTTTTACCATTCTGAGAATCCACAAAAATATTATCAACCTTCATATAAAATTTTTGCACAAAATCTATATCATAATGCGCCTTTTCTAAATCTGTATTCAGCCAAGCTATTTTCTTTTTTGCTGTAACCTTTTCACAAGCAAAATATGTTGCTATTCCTTGCCCATATCCAATCACAACATCATACTCCTGCTTATATGGTAATATGAGTTTTTCAAAATATTTCCAATAAAATTTTGAAATATGAGTATTAGATACATTTTTTTTACATGCAAAACTAAACTTCAAACGACTATATAAAAGTCTCACTTTTCCTTTTCTCAATAATAATAATAAACTTCTTTTCAACGGTACATCTACATCAAAATCTAAATATCCATTAATCACATTTATATTACTACATATCATACTGATATCAGAGTTTTTAAACAATGATAAAATTTCCACATCATATTTGCTAAAATCAAACACATTAACCATTTCTGTTAAGGCTTTTTCAGACCCCCCTAGACCTAATGATGCTGTTACTACTAATACTTTTTTCTTAATCATTTTACTTCTCCAATGCTTTTGCAAAATTTACCTTTGATTCATTTCGCAATTTCTCAATTTTCTCATTAACTATATTAAAGTCAATCTCTTCAATATCTCTAATTGTGTCAATTCTACTTTTTTCTAAACTGCATGCTACTAATAAAGTAGCAATTCTTTGATCTATCTGTTTATTATGAGACACTACAGAAAAGGGGATATTAAAAATAACAGAAAAAGCAGTTCCATGAAACGAACTCGTAAATACATGTTTTGCATTTTTTATCAAATTTAAAAATTCAATTGGTCCTGCATCATACTCTTTTTTACCTTTTCTGAAAATATTTCTCCATTCTGGCATTACCAAAATTCGTTTACATTTATGTATTTTAGCATATTCCGCTGAAATTTTTTCCCCTTCAATAGGTGCACCGCCAGGAAAATAACAAAAAATATATTCTTCTTTTATCATTTTTCCCCCTATTAAACTATCCCACTCTTTACGTTGCAATAAAAGCACTGGATCCACTACCACAGAAATTTCCGTTTTTACCAACTGTTCTAATACTTTCTTAGTGCTTTCTTCTCTTACAGATATACTATCAAATTTACTCAAATCTTCTTTTAAAATTTCTAAATTTTCTTTATTCTGTAACTTAGGACCACAACTGGCAGCATATGAAATTCTCTTTTTATCTGCAAAATGTAGTACATAACTCAAATCAAAATCCACAATTTCTGTATTCCATACTTGATCACTACCACAAACAAACACATCATATCTCATATTCAACTCATGTAATTCTTCCGGCTTTTCATACTTTTTTTCTGTTAACTGTAACACCTTTGTCCTAAACTTCTCATAACGAACTTTCCTTCTTGCTAACTTTCCATAATACAATACTGAATATAAATTAGTAATAATATTAAATTTGTTCGTATTGGGTTTGAATATTCTATAAAGTTCTTTTACTTCTGCTTTCCTATAATCAATAATATCACATTCATATCCTTCCTTTTGTATCATTTTTTGCAACGCATATGCCTGTAATATCGATCCAAAGTTATCAGAAAAATGGTATGTAATAATAGCTACTCTTTTCAAATCATTCCCCCCCTTGAATTAATTTTTTTACTCTTCTTTTCAGTAAAAAAATTTTATAATTATGTGGTAAAAAATTCTTCTTATAAAACCTTAAGTCAAATCCTCTTTTTGCATAGTTTCTATAAAGTTCGTCTCTGTCTCTTGTATATTTCGGAGATTCATATAAATGATGATTCTTTTTTGAAAATTTTTCTTCTTCCGTTTCAACTAGTGACAAGTTTTTTACCATTTGCAAATACTTAATTCCTTTTTCCGTATTGACTAATATCAATGACACCCCTTGAACTTTTTTTAATTCTGGATGTGCTTCCTCATACCCCCAATAATCAGCTAACGTAATATCTCCAACCCTTTCAATTTTAGTATAAGGACAAGAAAAACAACTTTTTCTTTGCAAACGATTAGTTAAAAAATTCATAATATAGGGATCTTCATTTCCATCTATTTTTATATTTTTCTTCTGTCCCCTTTTACTAATCAATTCAATATTTGTAGAATAACTAATTCCATCTCCTTTTTTTTCTCGAAAATTGTATCCACAAATTTTTCCATGAAACTTTTTCTCCAAAACATTTAAATAACCTTTAAACATTCCAGGTGAAGGTACTCCATGACAAACTAAATCAACAGTAAATAAATATGAAGTGTCATCATCTATATATTTCTTTAATGCTGCTATTTGACATGGTGTTCCTACAACCATCGTAGATTTCGCATTTTCAATATTATCTTTTACCTTTTTGAAAATTGTTGTAATATCACTTTGAAGATATTTAGAACCTCTAATCTTTTTAATTTCTGACTTTTCTCTTACTTCAATATGCCGCAAATCCATTTCTGAATCAAATGCTGCTCCTATTACGCTTCCTCCATTTTCCAAAAAAACTTCTGCCAATTTAGAAAAAATCCCGCCTGATGAACTATTGATCCTTACATCATATTCTTTTGCATATCCAGCATAAGCTTTCTTATACTTTTCACCAAGTAGCGGTAAATAAACCGGACATGTTTCTAAACATTTACCACAATTTACACACTGTTCTCCAATCTTCGGAACAAAAAAACCTTCCTCAGAGGGATGCATTTCTATACATTTTATTGGACAAACCTCAGCACATGCTCCACACCCGCAACATTTATCTACAATCGTAACATTTTTCACTTATATCACCTTATTACACCTATCTTTTTAATACTTTATGTACAATCAATTTTAACAACATAATCAAACTTAATACCCTTTTTTTCAAAGCATATATAAAAAGTTTTTTTCTCTCCTTATTACTACATTTTTGTTTTTGAATTATATATGATGCTGATAATTCAAAAACATAACGAAGTTTTTTTTGCGAAAAATAACAACTCTCTTTATTATTGTCCAACAATTTTTTCAGCATCTTTATATAAGTAATAGTTTCCGTATATGTAAAGAGTTCTTGTTTTCCATTGCAGTATTTTTCTAATAATTTATATTCATTATCATTCAAGTCAATAGAAAAAACTGATAAACGTTCTTTTATAAATCGATTATATTTCCTATAAAACTCTTTGCTTCTAGTTTTCGTAACTTGAGATAAATGTTTCCGATAATATAATAACTTTTCTTCCAATGAATTCACTTCTGCAAATTTAGAAATTCGCCACCACAGTACAAAATCTTCTAGCCCTTCATATTCTTCCTCATAAGCTAAGTTATTCACTAATAATACTTTTTTTCTTATCATTACCGTTGGATGGGCTAACGAACTATTGAAAAACAAATCAGCTTTCGCCTGTTGCATATCCGAAGCAAAAGAATACGGAATTTCTTCTATTCCTTCTCCAAAAATAATGATTCCTGTTCCAAGAACTCCAACCATTTTGAACTCATCCATATAAGCAACTTGCTTTTCAAATCTATTTGGCAATGAGATATCATCTGCATCCATTCTTGCAATATATTCACCTTTTGAGATTTCAATCCCCCTATTTAATGTTCGTGAAATTCCCATATTAAATTCATTCTTCAAATAAACTATTCTCTCATCCTTATACTCTAAAATAATTTTTTCTGTATTATCTTCTGAACAATCATTTATAATAATAAATTCAAAGTCTGTATAAGTTTGGTTTAAAATACTATCAATGGCCTCTTTTAAATATTTTTCACCGTTATATACTGGCATAACCACGCTAACCTTACACATTTCTTTCTCACTTCCTTTTTTTCTGTTTCACTTGATATAACTTCCCTAAAATCAATAATATCAATATCTGTTTACGCTTTAACAACTTACTTTTCCAATCTAGAATATTGCACTCCTCTAGTATCTCAATTAAATCCTGATTACTAACTAATTCTTTTAATTCTATCCTTTTTTCACCCATTTTGAGCGGACAATCTAAATTATATAAATTGTATACAACAGACATATATGTAACCAAAAACTGCTGATTGTAGGCTTGTCTATAAGAATCATCTGTTCCCCAAAGTTTTTCAATTACATTTAGAACCTCTCTTCGATACTGATTTGTAATTTCCAGTAAATTAGGATAATACTTATTTACTGCACTGCCTGTTCTCACATAACGATTATAATATGCTTTCTTTAAATAATAAAATTTTTCACTATTTCCCATGGATTTTAAATTAAAGATACGATCCTCTGATAATGGTAATCCAATCGGGAACTGTACTGCATGAACTTCTAGCAATTCCTTTTTATAAATACACCGGCATGCAGATCCTGCAATTTCTCTTAAATTTAAAGGAGTAATCTCCTTTTTATTCAATAAAACACTTTCATTTAGAGAAGAAATCGTATCTGCCTCTTTTTTATTACCATCATACACCGTGCAGGCATCACACATTACAATATCGGCTCCTGTTTCTTTAGCATAATAATACAGCTCTTGATACATTTCTTTTTCTATCCAATCATCACTATCAACGAAGCCTATGTATTCTCCTTTTGCAACTTGAATCCCAACATTTCGCGCAATACTAACCCCTTCATTTTTCTTATGTATTACACATACTCTTTTATCTTTTTTACTATAGAAATCACAAATTTTTCCACTATTATCGGTTGAACCATCATCTATCAAAATAAGCTCAATTTCTTGCAAGTTTTGATTTACTATAGAATCTAAACATTTATATAAATATTCTCCTGTATTATAAACCGGAACAATAATACTTACTAATATATTACTCATTAATTTTCCCCTCAACTTTTAAATAATGTATTCTTCCCATAAGTATTCCTAAAATTAAATATGGAATCATGTTTGGATTTGGTGCAAAGAATCCTAATTCAAAAGATTGTTGAATCATAATTAAACAAAAAACAACTATACTTCCAAAAACATAAGAATCTTGTAAAAAACCTTTCGCTCTTGTTAAGATTTTATGCAAAACCTTTATCCATATTGTATACCCCACAATACCATATGTCGTCAAACATGAAATTGCACAATTGTGCCAATAGCCTGATTGCAGTTCTCCTGAACCTAGCAACCACGATTCCTTTAATCTCCGTATTCCATCAAGCCAAATATCATCACGTCCATTAAAGACCGGTTTCTTAAAATTACGCAGACTCCATAAATTCAAAGCATCATACATAGGCATTTGAGATACTATAACAATAAGTATCGCTAAAGCAAGAGGAACATTTAAAATCCATGCCAATCTTCTAGAAATATTTTTATTTGAAAATATCCTTAATCTAAATAAAATGATTAACATACACAATATAATCATCATCGTACTTGATCTCGAATCTGTTTGCTCCGCAAAATTTATGTATGCTAATGATATTACCATAAAAAGTACTATCTTAAATTTCAATTTCATTTTAAGCCCAGCATCAAAAAATGAAATTGCAAAAACTGCATAACTAAAAAAACCAATCATAGCAATTGAATTCTCATTCCAATTGCTTAACGCTGTTCCATATACATATATATATAATATTGAAAACCCTAAAACTGCATATATATATGAAACCATATTTATATATGATTTTTTTACTCTTAGCTGTGAAATTATATAAACAATTAAAAACACATATATGTATTCCATTGATGAGAAGTCAAATTTTTTTATCAAAGATATCCCTGCAAATACGCCCACAAATATTATCACATATACAAACATTTTCGTTTCTATCTTGGGATGACTTCTAATCTGCCATGCAAACATATATAATGAAATTCCTATTAATAACAATTTTAATATGCCATTTGTATTGTATGTTTGTCCTAGTCCTGTTCCATTAAATAACGCAAACACCCATATCAATACAGAAAATAATACAAAACTATATTTTTTTATCATAATTTCCTTTTCTTTCTCATATATAATCTATAAGCTAAATAACCAACTGGAGAAAAACTAGCTACCAAAAATTTATTTGTTCCTTTGTAAATATATTCATCATTGTTTGCCATTCTTTTAAAAGCATGATAACGAACAATATAACCGAATCTTTCCCGAAAACTAGCCGCCATATCTATTCTCTGGCTATAATAAATCTGATAACCGGTCGGATTGTTTAATACTACTCTCATAAAATTTTGCGTATATCCATCTTCACAATATTCACACACTGTAAGAATCTGATTAAGCAAATACATTTCGCCTTGTTGATCTATTTGATCATACACAACTCTCTCTCCCATAAACTTTTCATTATCAATTACAGGAAATAAATATTTTTTTGCAATATCTGTTTTAAATACAAAAGTAAACTCTCCTCTACAATTATATTGTCGTTCCAAATCAATCATTCTGCATTTTTTTATTTCTTGTGGTAATTCATCACTTAAAACATTCCCATTTCTGTCTTTTTTAAGTGCAACAATCCCATTAATTTTACTATCTTGGATATCCTTTTTTAAATCTAATACCATTTCAATTGCATTCTTTTCTAAAAAATCATCGGAATCAACACATATAAATAAATCTCCACGCGCTTCTCTAACTCCGATATTATAAGCCGTATGTTTTCCACCATTATTCTTTTTTAGATACCGTATTGAAAAGTTGTTTTCAGCTTCTATCAACTGTTTTATTACTACTTCTGTTTCATCTGTTGAACCATCATCTACTATTAACCATTCAAATTTAAAACATGTTTGCTCCAACAAATTAGCGTATAATCGCTTTAACTTTTCTTTTCTGTTATAAGTGGGCGTAAAAACTGTAACTATCATTTTACAAATCCCATCCCTTCTTGAAGTTCTTGCACCATTTGTAATTTCATCTTATCCGAAACATTACTTCTTGTTGTATATTCTTCTCCATAACAAGGGCGACTAGACATTAATCTTTTATTCTTTTTAATATAGTCCTCTGTAGAACATAAATATTTTGCCGGATTGCCTGCATAAACTCCTCCCGCTTTCAAATCACTAGTTACTGTACTATTAGCACCTATTACCACATTATCTCCTATAGATACATTTGGGAGCACTACTGTTTCTGCACCAATAAACACATTGTTTCCAATATTAACTTTCCCAATTTTTGCATATCCTAAATATAAACATGTACTTGCATCATGTGCTAGAATATGTACTCTTGGTGCCATTGTTACGTTATCACCAATTTTAATTAACCAGCAATGAGATGGATCCAAAATAACCCCGTGGAGTCTTTTAAAATTATTTCCCACTTGCATTCCCATTTTTATCAATTTCTCAGTAGTATACTCTCCTCTTATTCTATAAAGAATTCCTCTTAACATCTTTTTTATCATTTAGTTTTACTCCATTGCTTTCTCAATTTAACCATATTGCTCTTTCCAATAACCTTCACCACACAACTTTTTATCTTCTTTTTTATTCGTGTATGTACTGGCATCCAGCTCACATAAAAATGATGTACGCAAAAACTATTTTCTGTATATTCATAAATACAGTTCACATAATCATATGGTGAAAAAAAATCTTTAGGATAAATTGAAATATCACCCGTTATTCTCTGATATTGTCCATTCTTAAGTAAACCTCGTTTTTCTAACAGATTCGTTAATTTTTTTACATTTGTATAAGTATTAATTTCACCATTTTTTTTATAAAAACTTAAATTCTCATATAAATCATAAAACTCTTTAATCAGTTCGTGTTGCGGTTCCGCTGCCATAAAACTAGTGGCCACATAATTTCCTTCTTCAAACCCTAAAATACATTTTTCATTTAGTAATTCATCAAAGCTTTTAAACACTTCTACATCTGTATCTAAATAAAATCCTCCCATCTCATAAAGAGCTTTCACTCTTACTGCATCGCTTACAAACGCATATTTTTTTTCTGCGTATGCTTCTCGCATATATTTATTTTCGCTTATCGCAACATTCTCTTCATTCCACTCAATAATTTGATATTCTGGTAATTTTTCTTTCCAACTGGCAATACATTTTTTTACAATAGCTGGTTTTTCACCCTTACCAAACCAACAATAATGTATAATTCGAGGTATCAAAATATATCTCCCTTCTTACTATTTCATTTTTTTCTTATGTAAATATTCATATAAGAACGTAGGCATTACTCCTACAATAATTGGTCTTACAACATAAACTATATTTTTTATAGGTAAATCAAAACTTTTCAGAATCAATCGCTTTACATAAGCCTCATTGATTCTGTACTTAAATTTTCTCCTCTGAGTTGCATTCCTATCATCCCGCATTTTATATAATGCTTCTTGCAAATTATATCCTCTATATCCTTCTAAATACATTTTAAACCATAGATGATAATCCTCTGCCCTCAATAATTTCTTCTCAACAGAATATCCCTTCACTTTTTCATACGCTTCTCTTCTTACCATGCAAGGGGCGTGGCAAAATGGGGTTGCCTTAACTAAATCCTCTTTTTGCGGAAATTCTAACATATTGCTCCTTCCCCATTCTCCATTTTCATCAAAATAAATCATATTCGTACTTACAATCGCATACTCTCTATGTTGATCTAAAAAAGCCACTTCTTTCTCTAACCTAGTTGGAAGAGATATATCATCTCCATCCATTCTCGCAATATATTTACCATTAGCTTTTTCCAAACATCTATTTAGAGTATAATTTAGTCCCCTATTTCTTTCATTTTGAAAAACAATAATATTTTCATACTTCTTCGAAAAACTTGTAGCAACTTCGTATGTATTATCTTGCGAACCATCATCACACATAATCAATTCCCAATCTTGATAAGTTTGTTTCAAAATAGATTCTATTGCTTCTTCTAAAGTATTTGCACAATTATATATTCCCATTATGATAGATACTTTTTTTTGCATATCAATTGTTTCTCCTTATAATTCGAGGTTTTTCCAGTACAACCGTACAGTTATCCGGAATATCCTCTACAACCACACAATTGGCTCCAATTTTCACATTATCTCCAATAACTATATTTCCTATAATCTTAGCACCAGCTCCAATATAACAATTGTCACCTATTTCCGGCGCCCCCCCCCTTGCCTTCACCTATTGTTACTTGATGAAAAATCGTACACTTTGCTCCTATAATTGCATTTTTAGAAACTATAATTCCATACAATCCGTGAGGCAAATTAGGCGGTGTTTTAAAAAAGGCACCTTCATGAAGACAGGTACCCATAGATGAATTATTAAATGCGTCACTCTTTTTTATTTTATATAAATAAAATAATTTCAATAATATTGGACATTTACATTCCTTGTCAATTACTTTTTGTCGCCGATCCCAATACTTTTTATGGTGATACTTTTGGGTATAACCTCTCAAATATTCTTCTATTTTATTCACTCAGTAATTCTCGCTTTCTCTGATATATTTTATCACATAAAATTTTACTATCAAACGACTCTTCAACAAATTTTCTTGCTGCCGCACTATACGTTCTTCTAATATTATCATTTAAAAGTCGCTCCATTTTTCTATACAAATCATTTTGATCTTTCAATCTAGTTTGTAATCCAGTTACTTCATTACACATCGCATCAATCGGCCCCGGGATATTAGATACAATTACTGGAATACCCATCGCCTCAGATTCAATTATAACATTTCCAAAACCTTCTCGATAACTCGGAAGAACTAGAACATCTAACGCTGCATAATATTTTTCTACATCTTGCACATTTGAAACAAATATAACATTTTTTGATTCTTTTGCCCAATGTAATTTTTCCTGTTCTAATTCTTCTACTCCCTCAAAATCTCCCACTAGCATCAATATACTGTCTGGTGCTTTTGAAAGAAGATTTTGGAATGCTCCAAACAATTCATTAATTCCTTTGTCTCTTGTTATTCTTCCAACAAATCCAAATACAATTTTTTCTTCTTTAATTTCATACTTTTCTCGGATTTTCTGTCTCCACTGTGCTTTCTTAGAAATATCAAATCGCTCTAAATCAACTCCTCCAGTACTCCCATTCCAAACAACAGTTGCCTTTTCTCGTGAAAATATTTTATCTTTTAATGCAATTTCCATATTAGAATTACTCACACATTCTATATGGGTTGATAAGCTACAAGAGATTTTTTCCATCATCTTGAGAATTGTTCTTTTGAGCCCATGATCTCCTTCATATCGAAACCCCATCAAATGGTAATCACGAATTCTAATCTTGGCAACCTTACTTGCAATAGAAGCGTTAAAAGCCGCATTCGGTGTTGAATATTGCACTAAATCATATTTTTCCCGTTTAAATATACGAGTCAATTCCCTAATAGCTTTGATTGTTCCACCAAAACTAATTCCTCTTGGCATATTCAACGGTATATATTTTATCTTCTCCCCCAATAATTCTTGAAGTCCATCATCTTCTGAACAAATAACATGTACTTCAAATCCATGTTCTGCTAAATATTGTAATTGTGGAACAAAAAACGCTCTAATTGTAATTGGAACTGTAACCACATAACAAATCTTCTTCATCTATCTCATTCTCCCTGCCGGCACTCCCACATACACTCCGGCTTCTGTGATATCCTTTACAACTGCTGCCCCTGCGCCAACTGTCACATCGGCTGTGATATTTGTGTTGTTTTTCACGCAGGCGCCCACACCCACATGTACTCTCTCTCCGACATGAACCGTTCCGGCAAGCGCTGCATTCGGTGACACATGTACGTAATTCTGCAGGAAATTATCATGCTCGATGACGGCTCCTGTATTGATAATACAATGCTTTCCGATACGAGCAGACGGATTGATGACTGCGTTTGCCATCACGACCGTTCCGGCTTCAATCTGAACATCCATTCCGATGACCGCAGTCGGATGAATCAGTGTTGCCCAGTTCACCGCATACTGTTCGGCGATCATCTCGCGAATCCGATTATTTCCGATTGCGATAATGAACTCACATTCCGTCTGATAACTTGGAATTTCCGATACGCTTCCAAGTACCGGAAATCCTGCAATCTCTTTTACCGCATCATTGTCATCTAAAAATCCAACAATCTCATATCCATTTTTCAGTGCAATGTCTGCAATGACTTTTCCATGCCCGCTGGCACCTATAATCACTAACTTTTTAGACATGTTTTGACTCCACACTTTCTTCTGTTCCCATAAATCTCTCCATCGTCACAGCAGTATCCGAACTAATTCCATCTCGTTTCAACACATTCCAAATCGTCTGAAAGATTATCTTCCAATCCCCCAGAAATGTCACATGATCCACATACTCCACATCGTATTTAAATTTCTGCTCCCAGCTAATCGCGTTTCTTCCGTTCGTCTGAGCAAGCCCGCTAAGTCCCGGACGCACTTCATGGCGGCGTTTTTGTTCTGCGTTGTATCTTGGAAGATACTCAACCAAAAGCGGACGCGGTCCAATGATGCTCATATCTCCTTTTAAGATGTTAAAAAGTTCCGGCAGCTCATCCAAACTTGTGGAGCGCAAGAATTTTCCGAACTTCGTAAGTCTCACTTTATCCGGAAGCAGTTCTCCGTTTTCATCCCGCTCATCTGTCATTGTGCGGAATTTATACATATTGAATATCTTCTCATCTTTCCCCGGACGCGGCTGCTTAAACAGTACCGGACTTCCAAGTTTCACCCGCACCAATACTGCCACAACCGCTATAATTGGAGATAATGCAATAATCGCCAGCAAAGACAATAAAAAATCCATCCCTCGCTTGATATATTTCTTATACACTACTCGCTCACCCTTACTCTATTTCTGAAATAACCCTCTCACTACTTTGATAATACGTTCCATATCTGCTCTCGTATTCTTAATATCACTCGGTAGACAAAGTCCCCTGTTGAAGATATCTTCTGCAACACTCGTTCCGTCTTCTTTCGCTGTAATAAAATCACAGTTTTCATATACCGGCTGCATATGCATTGGTTTCCAAATCGGACGACTCTCGATATTCGCATCTCCAAGTGCATTAATAATGTCCATTGGCATTACCTTGCTGTCCTTTGAAAGCGTCATCGCTGACAACCAGTAGTTTGCTTCACAATCTTCCGGAATTGGATTCATTGTAATTTCCGGAATATCTTTGAATGCATCTTCATATGTCTCATAGATATTTCTCTTCAATGAAATATTCTCATCTAAATAATGAAGCTGTCCTCTACCAATACCAGCTGTAACATTCGACATACGGTAGTTGTAACCAATCTCTTTATGCTGATAGAACACTTCCTGCTCTCTCGCCTGTGTTGCAAGGAATTTTGCCTTTTCAATCGCTTTCTGATCTGGTGACACAAGCATACCGCCTCCGGATGTTGTGATAATCTTATTACCGTTGAATGAGTAAATACCAAATTTACCAAAAGTACCGGTCTGCTGTCCGTGATATGTTGCGCCCAAACTTTCTGCTGCATCCTCAATCAAGATTGCATTGTTCTCTTCACAGATTTTCATAAGCTCATCCATTTTCGCCGGAGTTCCATATAAATGCACAATCACGACAACTCTCGTATCCGGATATTTTTTAAACGCTATACGCAGTGCTTCCGGATCCATATTCCAAGTATCTTCCTCGGAATCGATAAAAATCGGCACTGCATTCTCATAGCAAATCGGATTACATGTTGCTGAGAATGTAAGAGAAGATACGAATACGTTCTCACCTGCTCTGACACCTGCAAGCTTCAACGCAAGATGGATTGCCGCTGTTCCAGCGCTGACTGCCGCTGCATATCCGCCATGTACATACTGAGCAAGCTCTTTTTCAAATTCATTGACATTCGGTCCAAGCGGAGCTACCCAGTTTGTATCAAATGCCTGTTTTACAAATTCCTGTTCCAATCCACGAATCGTTGGGGAAGATAAGAAAATTCTCTTTGCTTCCGGTTCTTTATGCTCTTTAATCACATATGCAGGAACGATTTCTTTTACGAGCTGTCGGATGTTATCACTGTTGTTATCCGCCGCAATCTGTAAAGATCTCAACTGTCTTAAAAATTCCGTCTCATCGAATTCAATTGGTTTTCCGATATGAATCAGCTTATTCGCTGTATCCTGCATTCCTTCTTCATCCATCAGAAGTTCTTCATACAACTTCTCACCCGGACGAAGTCCTGTGTATTTAATCTCAATATCTTCTCCGACTTTGTATCCTGACAAACGAATCAAATTCTTTGCAAGATCTGCAATCTTAACCGGTTCTCCCATATCAAGCACAAAGATCTCCCCGCCTTTTGCGTAAGCTCCGGCCTGCAGTACAAGCGATACCGCTTCCGGAATCGTCATAAAGTAACGTATGATATCCGGATGTGTAACCGTAACCGGTCCCCCGGCTGCAATCTGCTTTTTGAACAACGGAATCACACTTCCGTTGCTTCCAAGTACGTTTCCGAAACGTACTGCCACGAACTCTGTATCATACTTATGGTTCAATGTCTGCACGATCATCTCACAGATACGCTTAGATGCTCCCATAATACTTGTCGGGTTCACCGCTTTATCTGTGGAAATCAGTACGAATCTGTCTGCTCCGAAGGTTCCGGCTGCAGTTGCCAGATAATATGTACCGACGACATTATTCTTGATCGCCTCATTCGGGCTGCTTTCCATAAGCGGCACATGCTTATGCGCTGCTGCATGGTAGATTACGTTTGGACGGTATTTTTCCATAATCTCATTGATACGATGAGAGCTTCTGACAGAGGCAATCAGCACAACTAAGTCGAGATTTGGATATTTCCGCTGTAATTCCTGCTGTATATCATATGCGCCATTCTCATATATATCCACGATGATCAGCTGTTTTACATCGTGTGATGCCAGCTGACGGCACAGCTCACTACCGATGGAACCGCCTCCACCGGTTACCATGACAACTTTTCCCTGAACATATCCAAGAATCTCATCTAAATTCGTCTGAATCGGCTCTCTTCCGAGCAAATCCTCAATATTCACTTCTCTTAATTGTGACACGCTGACCTCTCCGTCAATCATCTGGTAGATTCCCGGAAGGATCAGAAGATCGCAGCCTGTATCTTTGCAAATCTCTACCAAATCTCGAATCACCTGCTTAGAAGCGTTCGGGATCGCGATGATAATCTTGTCGATATGGAAACGCTCTACTGCTTTTTCAATCTTATCACGTCCGCCGACAACCGGGCATCCCTGAACGTATTTTCCCTGCTTTTCAGGATTGTCATCAATCATACAGCATGCTCTTCTTGTGACATTCTTACTCAGACCAATCTCTTTTACAATGGCAGCTCCGGCATCTCCGGCTCCTATTACCATAACATTGGCAATCTTCTCTTTCTTGCCGCGCGCGTGGAATTCATTGCGCATATAACGCACAAATCGATACCAAAAACGAATCACGACAACTAAAATTTCTAAAAATGTAATATATAAAATCGGATAGCTCTTTGGTGCGCCCACACCTGCAATCCACATAACAATCCAGTTCAAAATCCCGGCTGTCAATACTGCCAGCCCGGCATTCACCAACTCATTGACACTTGCATACTTCCAAAGACTTGTATACAGGTGGAACAGTGCAAATATCGCCACTGTAATCACAACATTGAACGGCATATACCCATATACCGACCGTAGTACATCTGTTCCGATATCTGAAAATACGAACTCACTCTGTACCCAAAGTGCAAGGAACGATGCGACCCCCATCGCAATAATGTCAAGCAATAACAAAACAAATGCTCTGACACGCCACTGAAAGTTTCCCAAAACTTCTCTCATCTAACCATCCTCCAACTGTTTTATTTTGTCATATCTTAATTAAATGCCTTATCTTACCTAGTATGATATTATACGCTTCTTTAATGTTACGACATTTCTCTACTTTTGTCGACTGTTTTCCCAGAAAATTTTATACGATTTTTATTCACTTTTCGAATCATTGCATTAGGCACTACCTACATTCTGCTGACGCACCGCATAAATATACACTAAAAAAAACAGGTAAAAATACTCTTTATTAAAGCATTTTTACCTGTTTCGAATCTCATTTTCCCCTCGAACTCCTTTTCAGTCTCCCGGCAATCGCATGTAACACCAGCGCCAGCAAAATCATACTTCCCGCTGCGATTTTTCCCGGAACAGTAACAACCGCCGCCAGTATCCCTCCAAGCATCGGCACACTCAAAGTGACTTTCCCAAGGAAGTTTTCGTAACTTACCGGCTCCATACTTCCACTGATCACTGTGTAGATCTGATACCCCGCAATCCGCGGAACTGTCAGCGGAATACATACGACAATGACAAGCGCCAGAAGAATTGTTCCCACGACACTGCACACCGTCGCTGCAATTGGTTTTTTCATCTGGTCTCTCCCTTTAGAATGTCTTATTTCTTTTTAAATCGTTTCACATATACAAATCCGGCTGCCGCCAATGCAGTTGCTGCTGCCACTGCGATTGTTGCATAGATTGGAATACGGTTTGTTGTGCTTCCCGGACGATCCAGATCTTTGTTGTCCAAAGGCACATCTTCATCGTCCAAATCTACTACATTTTGTGGAACATCCTCGTCCGGAACTTCTGTTGTGCCCTGCGTGTCTCCGTTTGCTGTATTTCCACCGGTCGTTGTTCCCGCATTTTGTCCGGCATTGCCGCCTGCGGTTCCTGTCGTTCCGTCCGATCTTGTGATCACTTCCGTCTCAGTTGTCACCGTATCCTCCGGAACCGGCTCATATACGAATGTAAATACATTTTCTGCTTCATTCTTGCTCAAGGTCTTTGTCAGGTTGTAAGCCTGTGGCTGATAACCTTCAATATAGTGGTAGGCAACCATCGGTCTGTCGCCGACGTTTCCGTATAAAACCTCCTCTTATGAAATTGTTCAGGAGATTTCCTTCCTCGAAAACTCCTGCTTGTAAAATTTGTGAATTGAAAGCATGAATTTTCTGAAAGGACGGATTTTTCTAAAATCCGCTATATGAAATGTACTAGATTCCGGTTAGAACCGGTTAGAATAAATAGAAAATATAATGCTTTTTTTCATCATATCATTGAACTCTCTGGCTTGCAAGAACTTTTAAAGTGCTCCTTGCAAAGCATCTTTTATTACACAGGATGCAGATTCCTTGCATAGAATATAAAACACCACGCAACTGAGGTGACCCCCAAAAGTTAGACTTTTGGGGGTCGGTTCAAACCGCGTGGTGTCTCACATTTTATTCTGCATATCCTTCCGGATTATTTGACTGCCATCTCCAAGAATCCTCGCACATCTCATCAAGTCCTCTTTCTGCTACCCAGCCAAGTTCTTCTTTCGCTTTTGTTGGGTCTGCATAACATGATGCAATATCGCCAGGTCTTCTCGCCTTGATCTGATATGGAATCTCTTTTCCGCATGCTTTTCCGAATGCTTTTACCATATCAAGTACAGAGTATCCGTTTCCTGTTCCAAGATTGTAAACTTTCACTCCTGCTTTTTCTTCAATTTTCTTCAAAGCTTTTACGTGTCCAAGTGCAAGGTCTACTACGTGGATGTAATCACGTACCCCTGTTCCATCCGGTGTATCATAATCATCACCGAACACTCCAAGGCATTCCAATTTGCCAACCGCTACCTGTGTGATGTATGGCATTAAGTTGTTTGGGATTCCTTTTGGATTCTCTCCGATTGTTCCGCTCTTATGTGCTCCAACTGGATTGAAGTAACGAAGTAATACTACGTTCCATTCTGAATCTGCTGTATGAAGATCTGTTAAAATCTGTTCCAGCATTGATTTTGACCATCCATATGGATTTGTGCACTGTCCTTTTGGGCATTCTTCTGTGATCGGTACGAATGCAGGATCTCCATAAACTGTTGCAGAAGAGCTGAAGATAATGTTCTTCACGCCTGCATTTCTCATCGCATCACAAAGCACCAAAGTTCCTGCAATATTGTTATCATAATATTCTAATGGTTTTGCTACAGATTCACCTACTGATTTCAATCCTGCAAAATGAATTACTGCATCAATATCTTCTTTCTCAAAGATATTTTTCATCGCTTCTGCATCACGAATATCTGCTTCATAGAACTTAATTGTCTTTCCGACAATCTTTTCCACACGGTCTAACGCTTCTTTACAAGAATTACATAAATTGTCTACTACAACCACATCATATCCTGCACTGATCAGTTCAATACATGTATGGCTTCCGATATATCCTGCTCCACCTGTTACTAAAATCGTCATAATTGTATCCTCCTTTTAATCATCTTGTTAACAAGGACGAGAGTTTTTCTCCCGCCCTTTATTATAATACTTCACTCTAATATATACAACTATTTTGTTTCAAAACATTTTTTCTGTTATGAATTGTATTTTTTAATAATTTCCTGCATTGTATCCCATTTTGCTTCCATGTCTTCCACCAGTTTAAACTGTGTACGACATCTGTCAAGGTTATGGTTCTCTCTGTGGATCTTAAAGTATGTATCTCCCTGAAGGTGGTCAGTAAGGAATCTCATACCACATTCAAATGTCATTACTTTTGCTCCCATCGGCATCATTTCAATTTCTTTCTGTGTCAATTTACCGCCGCATCCTTCAATGAAACCTTTTGCATACACATCAAACAATTCCATATCACAAGATACTTTTGAAAGATCCTGCTCGTCTTCTGCTGCTGTGCTTGCACCAAAACGGATAGAATCACCAAAGTCATTCATTGCAAGTCCTGGCATAACAGTGTCTAAGTCAATCACACAGATACCTTTTCCTGTCTTGTCATCAATCATGATGTTATTCAATTTTGTGTCATTGTGAGTAACACGAAGTGGAAGTTCTCCATTTGCAAGCATATCTCCGAATACATTTGCAACGTCTTCATGTGCAAGCACAAAATCGATTTCTTTCTGTACAGATGCTGCACGTCCGCACACATCTTCTTCTACCGCTTTCTTGAATGTAGCAAATCTTGCTTTTGTATCATGGAAGCCTACAATTGTCTCGTGAAGTGTCTCTGCCGGATAGTCTGCAAGCAGTCTTTGGAAATTACCAAATGAAACTGCGCTCTGATAGAAATCCTCCGGTGTCTCTACCTGATCATAGCTTGTTGCTCCTTCGATGAATTTATATGCTCTCCAGTAATCTCCCTGTGAATCCACAAAATATGGTCTGTTTGCTACAGTGCGAATTACGTTCAAAGTCTCTCTTTCCGGGTCTCCACCGTTCTCGATAATCTTTTTGCGCAGATAAGAAGTCACTCCTAAAACATTCTCCATAAGTTCTACCGGTTTTGTAAAAATGGATTTGTTCATGCACTGTAAGATCACGCGCAGTCTTCCCATCTCCCCGATATCAAATGTCAAAAGGAATGTATCATTGATGTGTCCGTTTCCATATGGTCTTTGTTCAATCAATGTCCCTTCAAATCTAAAATTTGCAATTGCTTCATCTATTTGTCTATCTGAAATTCTTCCCATTATTTTTCTCCCCACAGGTTCTCTGGATACAAACCTGATTCTTTCATATTTTTAATCGCATTCACTACAACCGGTTTATCTTCTTTATATGTCACTCCGTACCATTTGTCTGCTGATGTCAGAACTGCCACTGTTGCACGGTCTTCTGCAAGCAGATTACTTACAACTGTCGGAAGGAAGTATTCACATTTCAAAGGATTTGTCTTAAGTCCTTCATCTAAAAATGCTGTAAATCCGTTCTTAATCTCCTGAAGGATGCTTGCTGTGAATCCCCACATATTCATAGAAACAATGCTTCCTTTTGGAAGTTCTGTCCATGTCTCTCCTTCATCTTCTGTGTACGCCGCTCCGTCTCCTTTTTTCTCGATGCGTGTTCTTTCCACAACGCTCACAAGTTCTCCGGCTTCATTCATCGTGCAGACACCACGTGCCACATGACCGTTCTCAGTCAATGTATTTTCTAATTGATAACCTACCATTGTGTAACGGAATTTATCATCGTCTTCGTGTGTTGACAGATAGTCATAAATTTTCTGGAATGCATCTCTTCCATAGTAATCATCTGCATTGATTACTGCGAAAGGTCCGTCAATCTCATCGATACAGCTGAATACTGCATGTGCTGTTCCCCATGGTTTCACACGTCCTTCTGGCACTTCATATCCTTCCGGCAAGTTATGTAAATCCTGGAATACATAAGACACTTCCATTACTTCTTCCATACGTTTTCCGACAGCCTCTTTAAAATCAGCCTCATTTTCTTTTTTAATGATAAATACTACTTTTTCAAATCCCGCTTTTTTTGCATCATAGATTGAGAAATCCATAATGATATGACCTTGCTCGTCCACCGGATCAATCTGTTTTAATCCGCCATATCTGCTTCCCATTCCTGCTGCCATAATTACTAATACTGGTTTTTTCATGATTAAGACCTCCAAACCCCAATTTCTTTTCTATCTTTTATTCTAGTACAAATGTCTTTAAAAATCTTTATCTGATTAATCTCTATGTTTGTATTATTTACACTTTTTCTTTGCATTCTAGAATTCTATAAGATATAATATCATTAAAAACGCCTAAAATACAAGGGAGAAGATTTATATGAGCAATCGACGTTATGGTCTTGAGGAGACCGAACTTGAAAAACTGAATATCCGTTTACTATATATCACTCAAGCTCGATATGATACAGACTGGCACAGCATTGCCCATACGCATCATTTTACAGAATTATTCTATGTCGTTCAGGGCAGTGGCTATTTTCTTGTGGAGGATAAAAAATTTCCGGTCAAAGAAGATGACCTCGTCATCATCAACCCAAATGTTTCTCATACAGAGCTGGGCAGCAAAGGCAGACCACTTGAGTATATCGCACTTGGAATCAACGGCCTGAAATTCAAAGATGGGAATCTTGACACCACCTATGATTACAGTCTGCATAATTTTCATGAATATAAAGAAGAATTCTCTTTTTACTTAAAGACACTTCTTCGGGAGATTCAAAATAAAGGAGAGTATTTCGAAACTGTCTGCCAAAATTTATTGGAGGCGCTTGTATTAACATTGGTTAGAAGAACAAAGAAACAGCTGTCATTCACACCAACAAAAAAGATTACAAAAGAATGTCGTTTTGTCGAACAATATATTGATGAGCATTTTATGGAAGATATTACACTTCAGACGCTGAGTGATCTCACTTATTTGAACAAATATTATCTTGTTCATGCATTTAAAAACTATAAGGGAGTGTCTCCAATCAATTATTTGATTAACCGAAGACTTGTTGAAGCCAAACATTTACTTGCTACAACCAATTATCCAATCTCCAAAATTGCAGCTTCCATCGGCTTTTCTTCCCAATCCTATTTTTCCCAGGTTTTTCGAAAAGAGACAGGCATGTCGCCAAATGCCTACCGACAAAATGAAGAGTTACAAAAAGACACCGGACAATCATAATCCGGTGTCTTTCTATCATAATCTCTATTTATATCTGTGGTTGTATACGAACAAAAGAGTCAGCAGCCCAACAAGTCCAACAAGTTCCATCACAAGACCTGAGACTGAGATATTTCTTTGTCCAATAATGATCAGAGCCAGGCAGACAACAAATACGATAATCATAATAATGTTTCTTACTGCATTATTCATCTCATCTACCTCCTAACCTTTCAATCCACCGAGAGTCATACCCTCTGTCAAACGTTTCTGAACACAAATGTACAGAATCAACGTCGGCAACATAACGATTACAAGACCTGCATACATGATACCATAGTTTGTTGCTGTTCTCTCTACTGCCATCAGGTTCTTAAGTCCCATAGCAAGAGTGTCATTACCATCCATCAATGTGTAAGCAATGATATATTCATTCCAGAATGACAGGAAGTTAAACAAGATTACTGTAATAATACTTGGTTTTGCCATTGGAATCATAATCTTTGTCATCGTCTTAAAGTGACCACATCCATCGATGTAAGCGGCTTCCTCAAATCCTTTTGGAAGTGTCTTAAAGTACCCACTCAACAGATAAATCGTAAATGGAAGGGCACTTGTCGCATAGATAACTGCCAAAATAAAACGGTTATTCAAAAAGAACTCTACTCCCAACGCTCTGTTTGCAGAACTTAACATCAAGAAAATCGGCACTACAATGTAGTTGATGTTTACAAAAAGTCCCGCCATAAATGCACCGTTTAAAAATTTTCTTCCTTTAAAATTAAATCTTGCAAGTACATAAGATGCCGGAAGTGCAAGCACCAACAGCAGTAACAATGCAATTGCTGTTACAATTACAGAATTCAAAAAGAAAGTTCCCATGTTTGCATCTTGGAATGCCGTGATAAAGTTCTGATAATGAAACGTCTTCGGCAAAGCCCACGGATTTACATCTCCACCAATGAATTCTGCATTTTTTTTCAAACTCGCCATAAACACCCATGCAACTGGCACAATAATGGAAACTGCCAAGGCAAAAAGAGCTACATAGATTAATATTTTAGATATAATTTTTCCTGGTTTTTTCTTCATCTTTTCGCTCTCCCTTCCTAAAATTCATATACTTCACGGTCAGTAATTTTATTCACAATTCCTGATAATACAAATGAGAAGATAAATACTACTACACCGATTGCCATTCCGTATCCGTATGCACCATTTCCATATGCCTGTTTATACATATAGTTCAAGAATACTTCTGTTTTTCCATTCGGTCCACCATCTGACATAATCTGAACAAACAAGAAACTCAAGTTGATTGTACTGATAATGTAGAATGTAAGTGTTGTACGGATATTGCTCCAAATCAACGGGAATGTAATCTTAGAGAACATCTGAAGTTCTGTTGCACCATCAAGCGATGCCGCCTCATAATAATCCGGTGGAATTGCAGCCATACTTGCCATATACATAACCATATAATAACCGATTGCCTGCCATACCAACGCAAAAATTACCGAATAGATTACAATGTTAGATTCGGACATCCAGTTTCTCGCCAAGGCATCTAACCCGATTGCTCTCAAAAATGTGTTTAACAAACCAGTAGTCGGATTATAAATCGCTCCAAAAATACCAGCAATAACAACTATACTTAAAATATTAGGAATGTAAAAAATAATTCTAAAAAAGTTGTTTCCCTTAAAGTTTCCTCTCTGTAATAATGTTGCAAATAAAATTGCAAGCACAATTGTGCAGATTGTCACAAGAACAATAATCAAAATAGAGTTCTGCATCGCCTGTAAGAAGTTCTTGTCTCCCATTAATGTCTTAAAGTTCTCAAATCCAATAAATGTTTGTTTATTTGTAATACCTCCCATACGATACAATGACATTCTAAATACATTGACTGTAGGGATAAAAATAAACAGAGATACTAAAATAACTGCTGGAGCAAGACAAATAAAAATAAATTTTCTTTCTGCGCTTTTTCTGTTCATATATCTTCCTCTTTCTCCTAGAAAAGCGGTGAGTTATTGGAACTCACCGCTTTTAATAAACATTCAAAATTTACTTTGAGTCTTATCTTAATTATTGAAGATTCTCTAAGCATTTTGTCCATGCATCAATCAATTGTTGTTGATAAGCGTCTGCTGTTAAGTCACCAGTGTTAAGTGCATCAATTGCTCCGTATACTGTCCCTTTCATATCAAAGCCATCGATAGCTTTTGTTGTTGCCCAAGTACCAGCTACTGCATTATATCCTTCTGAAGATGCTAATGTGTATGTATCTTTAACAACACCATCCTCCAATTTGTCAGATGCCCCAAGAACTGGTGACACAATCGGTGTTGCGACTTTTTCGCCTGTTTCTTTATTCTCAACTTTGTTAGCTAACATAAGATCTACTACTTCATCCGAGTACATGAATTTGATAAATTCTTTTGCTAATTCCATGTTAGGAGCTTCAGCCGGTACCCACATTTGCTCTGTAAATGTGTAGATATAATTCTCCTGATCAGCTGTAAATTTCGGCGGTGCCATCATTCCCCAGTTAAATCCTTCCGGAGTAGAGTTTGCCATCTCTCCAATCACCCAGTTACCGTTTGGCATAAATAATGCCTTATTATCAATTACTGCCTGCTGATTAATTTTGAATCCACCGTCAGCATTTGCATTTGCAACTGTATCTGACCATAAATATTCTGGTGAAGCCAATTTAGCAATTGTATCAATAACTTGTTTTCCTTCTGCTGATGTCCATGTGTTTGCATCATAGTTAACAGCTTTGTTGTAGAATTCCATTCCACCAGCCTGAGCTAACATCTGATACATTGTTGCATCAAAATAACCTGGTTGTGGATATGTAAATAATGCAATTCCATCTTCTTTTGCCTGTTCACCAAGTGCAAAGAACTCATCCCATGTTGTTGGAAGTGTGTATTTTCCTTCACCAAACATGTCTTTGTTGTACCATAATCCTGTTGGTGTATAGATAATCGGTGCAAGATAAACTTTTCCGTCACCATATGGCTGAGCTGCAGCATTTTCTGTAATGCCACCAACCAACTTGGATTTCAGTTCATCATCAAACACATCTGAAATATCTGCGATTGCATGCTCTTTTAACATCGTCTCTGTGAAACCGCTTTTTTGTCCTAAGTTGTAGTATACAACGTCCGGAATATCTCCATTCTGGAAATCTTTTGTAAGATCCTTGTCCAATTCAGAAGATAACTCTAACTGAACGTCTACATCTTCGTGAGATTCTTCAAAAGCCTTTTCAATATTTTCCCAAATTTCAGTACCGTTACCACCTTCAAAAGCAGCAAACTTTAATACTTTTTTTCCATCTTCATTTGCATCTTTACTATCGTCTTTGCCTCCGCAACCAACTGCCATAGATGCAACCATAGCCACTGAAAGTAACATAGCTACAACTTTTTTCATTTTCATAACAATTTCCTCCTTAATTGTTCATTCTGTTTATTTCTTGATATTTATCTTACACCACTACCGTCATTTTTTCTATACGAATTTTGCTCTATATTTTATATATATTGCTTTTCCATCCATATTTTTAGATTAATTACTCAAAAAGATTGCTTTTCCGACAAAAACTTTTTATCATATTAAATAAGAAGATTTTTATTATATTTATAGAAAGGATTTATGCTTTTATGACACAACCTAATATTTTACTTCTTATGTGCGATCAATTCCGTGGGGACTGTTTATCTTACTCCGGACACCCAGATGTAAAAACTCCTTACCTTGACAGTCTGGCTGCACAGGGCGTTTCTTTTGATAATGCCTACTCATCCTGTCCAAGTTGTATTCCGGCAAGAGTGGCACTGTTTACCGGGAAGAGTCAGGAAGGGCACGGTCGCGTCGGTTATGAGGATGGAATCGACTGGAATTACGAACATATGATGGCAGAGGAATTCAGCTCAAACGGTTACCAGACAGAATGTATTGGAAAAATGCATGTGCACCCCGCAAGAAAGCACTGCGGCTTTCAAGGTCTCAAACTCCACGATGGATATCTCGGGCATTATCGCAGTCAAAACATTCCGCATCATCAGCATCAAGAGGTTACAGACGACTATCTCTATTACTTAAAAGACAAGCTCGGACAACATGCTGACATTACCTCAACTGGGCCGGAATGTAACTCCTGGATTGTGCATCCTTGGATCTATGACGAAAAATTGCATCCCACCAACTGGACAGCAGACGAAAGCATCCGTTTTTTGCAAACCCGCGACAGAACAAGACCATTTTTTTTAATGACTTCTTTTGTCCGTCCTCACCAGCCTTTCGATCCGCCACAAACCTATTTTGATTTGTATAGAGACAAGGAACTGCGAGCTCCGGCACAGGGAGATTGGGTAGACCCTACCCTCACCGAAAAGTACGGTTTTATAAAAGATTCTATTTTTGGCTGCAATGATTCCGAATCACGCCGCCTTGCAATGGCCGGATATTATGCATGCATCACACATGTGGATCACCAAATTGGGCGCATTCTCACCGCACTCGCCGAAACAGGCGACTATAACAATACTATAGTCTTATTTTTGGCAGACCACGGAGAATTGCTTTTTGATAATAACTTCTATCGAAAAGCACTCCCTTATGAAGGAAGCACACACATTCCTTTACTTGTGCACGTCGGAAAAAATGTTCAGAACATTACACCTTTCCGAAGCGACACACTCACAGAATTACGGGATATCATGCCTACAATCTTAGATTTTGCCGGCATTCCAATTCCCGACAGCGTGGATGGTTTTTCACTTGCACCTGAAATTCTTGGAGAAGAGAAAAACGAACGCGAATTTCTCCACGGCGAACATAGTTTTCACTCTAGCTTATCTTCTCAGTTCATCGTAACTAAAACAGATAAATACATATGGTACAGTGAAAAAAATGAAGAACAATATTTTAATCTAGAAAAAGATCCAAGAGAAGAGCATAATGCAATCAACGATACCAAATATCAAGAACGGATTGCATACCTTAGAAGCGTCTTAATTCAGGAACTGAAAGATCGCGAAGAGGGCTACAGTGACGGAGCTTCCCTCAAAACAGGATGCACTCCTTTAAATAGCCTTTCACACATCTTGAAATGATTATGCTTCTTATAAAATCAATTATCGCTACGCCAAACAAACAGTTTGACGTAGCAATAATTAGTTGGAATCAGCACATAAATTCCCACTATGACTACTTATTCATTTTGCCACTATATGCCTGCATGATATTTTCCAATAACATAGCCCTTGTTACAAATCCATCACCTTTTGAAACAGGCGTGATATATGAAACTTTTTCCATTACATCATTCAACTCCACATCTCCACATAACTTTCCATTTTTGTCTCGGTTCATTTCCACATCAATAACAACTGTTCCTTGCTTTAACCATTCTTTTTTCACTAACTTTGCTTGCCCCATAGCAGATACCACAATATCCGCTTGTCTCACTTCTTCCCAAAACAACAGCTTTTTTCCCTTGAGGATTCTCTAACCCAATTTCTTCTAAAATTCGGATAATTCCTTTCGGCGCACAAGGAACAAACGTGTTATCTCCGATATATAATTTACCCACATTTTGCGTATGAAAACCGTCCACATCTTTTATCTTTTAGCGGACTAATTGTTTCAAGCACACGTTTTTAATCAATATATTCCGGCAGTGGTAACTGTACCAGTATTCCATCAACAGTATCATCCGTATTTAATTCTCGTATTTTAGATAAAAGGTCATTCTCTGAAATATAATCATATCTCAAAGTAGTGTTGAGTATTCCAACTTCCTCACAATCCTTACTTTTCCTTTAACATACGCATTACTTGCTTGGTTATTACCTACTAAGATGACCACTAGTTTAGGTAATCTTTGATTTTTTTCTTGCAATTTATCAATATCTCCTTTTATTTTGCCTTTAATTTTTTCTGATATATCTTCTATAAATTATTTTTTCATGGTATTTTCCTTTCGTATATTTTATCAGTATCGTTCTCTCCAGAGTAGTCAAATAAAATTCAAAATTTTTGCTTTATATCAAATACCATTTTTTCTTTGTTCCTTTTCTTTTCAGTTATACAATAGTATAATAATACGTTAGGTAAACAATCAAGGAGATTGAATTTATGAGAAATAAAAATTATTATTCAAACGGTTCGCCCCAAAACATGATAAAAGTATATAAACATCAAGAACAATTATTAGACAAAAAAATCAAATCTGTAAACTCTTTAAAATGAAACAGCCTCGATATTAACGCACTGTCAATATCGAGGCCACCTACTCAAAAATAAATTTTATTTAATTTTCTTTTTTTTCGCATTGATTACAATAACAATTACTAAAGCAGTTATCATCCACACAACAACCGACACTCCTGTTGTATCTCCTGTTGTTGGTGTTTTATCATTTTCCTCCTGACCTGCATTCGGTTTTTGCGAATCAACTTTCTTTTCCTGCAAACCATCAATTGCTGCACGAAGCATCTTTTCTGCCGCTTCCACTTCTGCGTCAGAAGTATTTTTATTTTCAAATACTGATTTTGCATTTGCCAGTGCTGCAGTAAAAGCTTCTGCTGTCTCATCTGTATACTTGTCAATATCAATCTTTTCCGCCTCGTTAATCAAATCCTCCAGCTTACTCTTATCAGGAATCTCTCTCAGTTCAAAAATCGCCTGACGAAGTGAATTATATGCCGCATTTACCTCATCCTGTGTTGCTTCAACAGTATCATATACTTTTTGTGCCGCAGCTCTTGCTGCCATAAAGGCATCAGCTGTTGCCTCTGTATACTGATCAATTCTATCTGCATATTTTTGAGAATTTTCCAACAAATCTTTTAATTTTGTTTTATCTGCCAAAACAATGTCTTCTAATCCGTTTATTGCAGCAAGTAATGCTTCTCTTGCAGCGTCAATTTCTTCTTGAAGTATATTTCCTGACGCAATAATCTCTTCTGCTTTTGCAATTGCATCATTTAATACCTGTACAGATTCTGGCGTTTTCCCTTCTGTATTTGTTGTCTTTGCTAGTTCTAATGCAAGTTCCAAGTCCTCTGTATTTCCTGTAAATCCTAACAAGTGTACATTGGCAAGAAGTGCATCATAAGCAGCATCCACCTCTGACTGCTCTGCTTTTGTGTCTTCTAATACTGTTTTCGCTTCTGCAAGTGTTTTTTCAAACAATTCTTTCACTACATCCACAACATCTTCATATTCTGCCTTTTCTTTTTGGCTTTCTGCATATGCAACTAAAGCTTCTAAGTTTGATTTATCTACAGATGGTTCTGGTTCTGTAGTAACCTCCGTCACTCGGATATTATCAAGTACAAATGTTGCTCTTGCATCGCTGCTTCCTTCTGCATTTCTGCTCAGTGTCAGATAAATTCCCGTTTCATTTGTCGCATCTACTTCAAACTCTAACACTTCTGTTGACGGTCTCGCATTGAATCCTTCGCCTGTAATTGTACTTGGTTTCAATGGATGAGATTCAATCACTTCTCCATTTGCATGTCTCACATCAATATTAAAGTATGATTTTTCCAACGGATAATTGTATCCTACATGTTTTCCGCTTTCTGCTTCTAATTGCTCATGATAAGTTGCATGATCCATTTGCACCACATATTTATTTCCTTGTTTAAAATCAATCGTGCTAGGAAGTGTACGCATAAGCACACCAGTACCGGTCTGGCGACCTTTCAGTGAAACGAGATTGTCCTCATCCTCTGTTCCATCTACATTATCCAATGTATAATATTTCATTTGACCGCCTTCCGGATTCTTGTAAGCTAAATGAGTCCATGGCTGTCCTCCCACCTGAGAAATAAATGGTCCCCAGTTTTCATCCACATTTTCAAAATCTTCGAAGTAATAATATTCCTCTTCTTCTGCTTTTGGCGCTGTAAGCCATTCCCAGCAGCGGAAATCATCTACATATACCGGCTGTTCTCCTGCTTCTGCCGAAAAACTAATTGTTGCTTCTTTTACACCTTCCGGAATAGTAATATCAACTTTAACTCTCTGATAGTTTTTCCCATTATATTTAGACGGTCTCACCTTAATCGGAATTCCTGCTGTTGTCTCAACACTTGCTTCCTCAACTTCTTTTCCTGCTTTCACAGTTAATTTCGGAGAACGCATTCCCTCTGCCATTGTCCATGCCGAGAATGAATATGTTTTTCCCGATTCCACTGTCACGTTTTGCGAAATCGAGCCTGCTACTTGTTCTGCAAACATTACACGAGCATTTCCTTTTGTGCCTGTAATAGTTGTGTCAATTGTAATTTGCTCTTTTGTTCCTTCTGTTACAGTCTTTTCCCAACCATCAAATGTTTTTCCTGAGAAACCAAAGTTTTCAATTGCACTTCCATATCCCCAAGGATGTTCTTCCGATGTAGGAAGCATTACAGTTGCTCCGTCTTTTTTCATTACAGAGCCATCCGCATTATAGCGATGTGCCTGTGCTGCTTTCTCTTTTACCAAAATATAAGGTATCGACAAATCTAGCTGCAATGTTACCTGTCCATTTTGTACTGCCACTTCACCTACATAACTTCTTCCGTTTTCTGTAAGCTGATATAACTGTGCTGTTGTTACATCTTCCCAACTATTTGGAACGCTCCATGTACTTGTTCCATTTACATCATTATAGCAATAAATTTTATCTTCCACTTCCGGACTCCACGGAATAAAAATTTCTGCACTCTTTGGTGCAACCGGATTTCCGGACTGTTCATGGTATGCTTTTAAATTGCTTGTATTGATTTTTGCCAACAACTTCTCATCTTTATAAACCAAAGTGTAGTCTCCCTCTACCTTTGTTTTCACATTATCCGAGAACATTGCTTCTTTATTTACATCCCATTTTAATAAATCAAAATGCTGTAAGTATTTTGTAGGAAGATTATTTCTATAAAATACTCTCTCTCCTTCATTGAAATCATTTACATTTCGCCAGTCTGCAACCCCCGGCATCAAAGCTCCCAACAAAGCGCGATCCGGTGCAGCCAAGTCTCCAACTCCATGTGTCACAAATTTCAGAACTTCACTTTGTCCGCCGCCAGTAGAATAATACATATCCGTATTCCAATGAACAAAATTAATTAACTGATTAAAATCACCCAACGCTTCCGTTCCAACACTTGCTCCATTTTCATTCATATATCTATAAATGAGCAAATTTGAAAAATTGCACAAAACTACACTGCGAATTTCATAAA
>OGZS01000213.1_pt1 | contig 43786 bp, 39 predicted proteins | sample 1576901 | NCBI WGS metagenome assembly OGZS01 (sample SAMEA3541563, study PRJEB24748) | human gut metagenome | biome: human gut; feature: human-associated habitat; material: faeces | place: China | collected 2012 | reverse complement strand
ACATAGCCTTTTTGTGAAATAGATAATACCAATGCTTCAAGTGAAGAATCTACATGGTCAATAACTTTCGCTTTTGTAATGGTTCTTTTCGAGAATATATCTCCCTTTGCCTTAAAGTTTTCTTCTTCATCCAATATCTCAATAGAAGATACCAGTGGGAAGTTACTATCTTCTCGTAAAGCTCTAGTATTACTCAGGTTATTTACAAAGCCGTGCTTCTTAGAAAAACTGTCATAGACTTCGTTTAATTTATCCTGAGATTCTTTTATTTCAGCTTCACTAAAGTCTTCTTTTTGCTTGTATATTACATTCTTTAGTGCATCATTTAATTCGAGATAATCCTTAATCTTTTCCTTGTTTTTGTCCGATACTTCTTTCTTAACAAAAAGTGAATTTTCCCTGTAATATACCTCCTCATCTATGATTGTGTAGGAAAAGTTTTTTACATCATCTGTTGCTGGGATTGCTGTTACTTCATCATCTAACAACTCTATCTCTTCATACTTCGCATCTTTTGATATTCTTTCACCTGCAGCTTCAATACGATCTTTTAAAGAAGACATATTTATTTCATGAGGTAAAAATGCTATTGGCTCACAAGTAAGAGTTTTTCCAAATCTTCCACTTACTTCTCTCATGTTTCCAAGAACTTGTTCTGGATGGTCTACAAAATATTTATTATATACAAGACCATTTTCATCTTCCGCTAAATGAACCCAGTCATCATCACGCTCAAGTACACTATCTCTTTTCTTCAGGAATATAATATCTGAAGTTACTTCTGTACCGGCAACACCCTTAAAGGTATCGTTAGAAAGTCTTATTGCACCTAAAAATTCTGCTCTTGCATTTATATATTTACGGATACTTTCGTCTTTCTTATCCATAGTTCCAGATGATGTGACGAATGCTATAACACCACCATTTCTCACCTTATCAATAGATTTAGCAAAGAAATAGTCATGAATTAGAAAGTTATTACGATTGTATTCCCTATCATTAACCTTAAATTCGCCAAATGGAACATTACCAATTGCCACATCAAAGAAATTATTTGAAAAACTTGTCTCTTCAAATCCTTTAACTTGTACATCGCTTTCAGGATAAAGAAGCTTTGCAATTCTACCACTAACAGAATCAAGCTCAACTCCATAAAACTTTGACTCGTTCATTTCATTTGGAAGATTACCGATAAAATTTCCAACTCCCATAGATGGTTCTAAGATATTTCCACTCTTGAATCCCATTTCTGAAAGTGTCTTATATACTCCATCAATTACAATTTTAGGCGTATAAAAAGCTGTTAAGATAGATTCCTTAGCAGCCTCATATTCTGATGGTGATAAATTTTCTTTTAAGAAAGCTCTAGCTTCTTTCCATTGTCCGTCTTTACTTTCATCAAAGACATCGGAAAGTCCTCCCCACCCAACATATTTAGCTAAAGTTTCCTGTGCTGTAATATCTAAATCCCTTTCACCTTTTTCTATCCTGTTAAGCATTGAAATGGCTTCAAGGTTATTATTTAACCTTTCACTTGGAGTAAGTTTATCAGGGAAAATATCTTCTGTAATTCTAAAGTTTGATACTATCTCTTGTTTCTTTTCCTCAAGTCCAAAAAGTCTTTCTAAATCACTTTCTAATCTATACGGAATAACTTCTGAACCCGTAATCATTCCTCCAAGATACTCAACATTATCTTTTATTGTAACAGTCTTAAGACCACCACCCATCTCGTCAAAGCGAGTTATAGTGTAGTCTTTATCTTTATAGTGAACTTCGTCTCCAACAAGTAGCTTAGGTCTATCAAAGCTAATCTTTTCTAATAGCTCTTTATCATCTGCAAAACTTACTATAGGCATCATATGATTACCATTTCTTAGAGGAGCAAGTCTTAAATCATTCTTTTTTAGAATCTCATTAAAGCTCACTTCATCATCAATCTTATATGCCTCATGATCCATGTAGACCGTTTTCCCAACAGATAAGTCTAATGATTTTTCTTTATCTTCTTCTGGATTAAGGTAATCAAAAAGTGTCTCTTGTTTTGCTTCAACTTGACTGGCTTCTACAACATAATCAGCAATCTTATATGCTTCATATTTTCCAATATCAATTAAAGTATCAACCTTTGTGCTTTCCTTAAAATCTACTCCTCGATTAAGTGAATATTCTATTCCATCAACTTCTACTTTTCTTCCAGTATCTTCAATATTAATCCCTAAGCTATCTTGTTTACTTGCAAGTATAAATTCATTGCCGACTTTAACTGCTATTTTCTCATTCTGATTGTTATATGCGTAATCTTTAAGGCTATCAACAAACTCACTCATCGTAACAAAGTCAATGTTATCCTTAAATTCTTCAATTTGACTTATGCTTACTTCATCATTCATTAGATAACCTTTAAGCACATTAAACTTAGCAAGTTCAATGTCTAACTCTTTCAGATATTTTATCTTTTCTGATGTAACACCATCCAGACCTTTGTTCCAATCATCAATAAGCCATTTTAAATGTTCCATCTTCCATACAGGAAGTTTAGGATCTGCAATCTCAGTAATTTCATTTCCATAAAAGTCATACTCTTTTATAGCACTCATAATCTGTTCTAACTGCTCAAAATTAAAATCATCAATCCCAATGTTTGTTCCTTGAAGAGCTTCTTCTAATTTACTAGTGGCAAGTCTGCTAATTGCAACATCTCTTTCTACTTCGTATTCTTCCATAATAGAGCCAACTTCTTCAGCAAAATTAGGGCTTAATTCTTCTTCAAATTTATCTATTACTTGATTACTAGCTTCTTTAGGAATTACTTGATCTTCAAAACTGAGTTCCCCATTAAAGACCATTTGAAGCTCATGTTCATCCATCTGTTTTTTTAATTCTCTATCTTTAAGTTCTCTAAAAGTCTTTGGAAAATCTTCTAAAATAAATCTTTGAGCATTCAGTTCTTCAAGCTCATGAATATTAAAATATCCCCACTCTGGTTCAATCCCTAAAACAAGTCCAAAGGCATCTCCCGTTTCCTTATCATATTCTGTCATATACCATGTCCAGTTACTTCTAAATGGAATGATATAGGCTGCATGAACCTGTGTATCTGCCAGATTGGTATGTTCTTGGTCATAAAGCTTAGGAACACGCTCAAGCATTTCTTCTGTCATTAAGTTATATGGATCTTCCTTAGAATAGAAAAAGGAAGCATTTTCTGCTCCCTCGTTCGTTTTATCTATGCTATTTTCTAAGCTTCCACTACTTCCTTGATTGTCATCTCTTTCAAGGCTGAAATCATCGCCTTGTACTCTGGATGATTCTCGTCCGCTATATCCCAAGCTTTCATCAACTTCGGTTTCTCTTCTCTCATAAAGCTGATTGCTCTTTTCTGTACTTCCATCAAGTGAGCTACTAACTTCTTCTCCTTGTAAAGGTCGATTAGCATCTTGTAATGATTCTCCTCGCCTGTCTCTGCCAGGAAGTCCAGTCTCATCACTGCGTAAGTTGGATTCGGAAATTCCTTCATAAAATTCTTCTCTTCCTCCAGATTGTTCAAGGTCTTCTCCTTGATTAGTGAAATTATCTCGTCCGTATTCTCCATCCCTGAAAACTCGGTTTCTGTCATTATCATCTCTTTCGTCATTTGATCGAATAGCATTGTTCATACCTCCTAAATCTTTATTATTTTCGTTAAGCTTATTATAATCGGCACCTATACTCTTTGTCAGGTCTTGATTGACAGATAAATTTCTTGTTCTTACCATCGTAGCTTCAATAATATTGCTACAAGCATTGGAAATACAATTACCAACACTCATTAAAGAAATTCTATCCAGATGCTTAAAATTTTCTTGTAAGTTATCCATCGAAATAGGATAATCCAAATTAAATCTATTTGAGATCGCAAAACTCATGGAATTTCTCATAAAATGCACAAATGAGTTTCTATCTTCATCAGCAATTCTCAGGTTGTTAGCAAGATCATATATGCTTTCATCTGCATAGATTCTGCTAAGTGAATATAGATTTTCTGATAGACTATCACTTGAGTCATAGCCTTGTAGCTCAATAATATCTTTCAGTGTATTTTCGTGTTTTTCCCTATCAAAAGACCATAGCTCCACTTCATTGACATTTCTATCCATGGATACAGTCTGACTAATATCAAAGATATATCCAACCTTTTGAAAAGCATTACTGTCATTTAGGATGGGGATACCTTTTTGCCCTCTCATAACAGTTCGATTAAATCTTTCTCGCCACATATCAAAGCTTGCACAAGCTGTTGCATTAGGATTTTTATCATAGATACTAAGCTGACTTAAAAAATCGTATCTTTGGTTATTCCCAATGACTTTTAAGAGTTTTAGATATTCTCTTTCGCTATCTAAAACATCTCTTTTTACAAGCTCAATTATGTTGTAAAAATCGTTCGTTCTCATCTTTACCTCCTTGTTTTATTCCATATCAAAAATATTTTCTAACTCCTTAAAATTAACTTTCTTACCAAGCTTTCCTGCAGGACTAACTGTTATTTGAGTGATAACAAGACCATATTCACCTTTGTATTCGTATCCTTGTCCATAAACAATAAATACAAGCTTGTTATCACCAAGAAAAACATCTACACCATTCTTAAAATCCGTTGCTTCCAAAACTTCTTCAAAATTATGAAGTTCATTATAGTCATATCTTGGCTCTATTTTCTTGCTGTGATATTTATCTATATATTTAATTCCATAAATACACACTGCATTTGGTAATCCATAAATCTTAGCAAATATATTTTCAACTTCTTTATGGTGAGTTTTTTCCTTTTCTTCATCTATTTCCATAATGCTATATGTTGTTAATCTTCTCATCTTTAATCTCCTGTAAAATCTCTTTTAAAATTGCTTCAAGTACATCCACGACAATGCTATTTCCAGCTTGTCTATAAAGGATTGACGATAATTTCCCTTTTCTTCCTGGATAAATAGCTTTTAGTTTATTAAAGTCTTCATCGTCAAATCCCATGAGTCTAAAACATTCTCGTTCTGTTAAATATCTATATTTGCCATTGCCTAAATCAATAATCCCTGAATTAGGTATGCGTACTTGCTTAGTGGAAATGGTGTAGACAAATTTATCTATCACTTTCAGTCGTCCTCTAAAATTCTTGTTCTTAGGATCACCTCTGATATGACGAAGCATTGACTCCTGCCTTACTTCATAAAGGTCTGAAACTTCTTTCTCCAGAAATCCAGATATGTCCCTTGCTCGTGTTTTTTCAAGTTTGTCAAAATCAAAGTGATTATTGCCTAAGATACTTACGACAAAGATACGCTCCCTTTTCTGTGATATTCCAAAATCCATAGCATTTAAGATTTTGTATTTGTTTTCATATCCTAGTCTTTCCAGTTCTTTTAAGTAATGAAAAAAGGAAGCTCTCAAATTTCTATCGAGAACTCCCTTTACATTTTCCCAAAGCACAATCTTTGGTCTGATATTCATTTCTTCTATAATGCGTATGGTTTCAAAAAGAAGACTGCTTCTTGTACCACTTCCTTTTGCTCCACCTTTCTTTAGTCCACCTCTACTAAAATCTTGGCAAGGACTGCCGTGCATTAGTAAATCTATTCTTTCATCTGGTGGATGATAATCTACTATGCTACTAGGCTTAAATTCTTCGCCATAGAGTGTATTATAGCTCTTGACACAGTTCTTATCTATCTCCACATAATCAACTGTCTTATGAGGTATTTTTTGCCTTATTAAAGCTTTTCTAATTGCACCTATACCACCAAACAGTTCCAATACATTTAGCTCATCTATCTCCATCACCTCCAATAAAATAAGGGAACCAGATTATCTCTCATTCCCTTAAAATCCTATTTATTATACTTTCCTATTGTCGCTCTTATTTCTTCTTCAATTCCTTTTAAGAAATCATCCTTACTTGCCTTACCCTTTGCAATATCGAATAACTTCATTTCCCATTCAGCCGTAGTTTCTGCTGACTTAAAGGTATCAGAAACAATAGTTATCAAGTTAATCCCTTTGTGTGTTGCAATAAGGTTCTTTTTGTCTCTTTCAATAAATCCCTTGAAGATTAAATTTTCAATAATACCGGCACGAGTTGCAGGTGTTCCAAGTCCTTTTCTTTCTACCTCAATGCCTTTTTCTAATGCATCATTACTTACTACTTCCATAGCCTTTAATAGCGTATCTTCAGTAAAGTGTTTAGGTGGTGTTGTATACTTTTCTTTTACTTCTTTATTTTTAATTTCAAGTACATCACCTATCTTTACATCTGGAAGCAATGTATCTTCAGTTTTCTTTGTTCTATATTCTTTTAGATACTTAGTAAAACCCCCATCAACAACCACTTTGCAACTACTTATAAATTCAAAACTATCAAACTCAGCTACAATTTTTGTCGTGTTTTCTATTAAAGGATAACCTACACTTGCATGAAGCTTATTTGATATAAGTCTATATACCTTTGCTTCACTTTCTGGAATACCTGAAATATCTTCTTTTAATGAGCTAACTGTAGGTATGATTGCATGGTGATCTGTAACTTTTTTAGAGTTAAATACAACCTTAATTCGTTCTGTATCAAAATCATTCTTCCCCAAGATATTATTAATTGAACTTTTAATCATGTCTTCTGTAAGGCATCTACTATCCGTTCTTGGATAAGTAATCAGTTTCTTCTCATAAAGACTTTGAGCATAATCAAGTGTCTGTTTGGCACTATATCCGAAATACTTATTGCACTCTCTTTGAAGAGTTATAAGGTCAAATGGTAGCTCTGGCTTTGTTACCTTTTCTTTTTGAATGACATCTGTAATTCCAATGGAATTACTTACTAAATTGATAAGCTGCTCTGTTATAGTTTTATCATCAATTCTATCTGTAGAAAGTGTAAACCCCTCTAAAGAAAGCTCAACTGTATAGTATTTTTCTTTTTTGAAATTATTGATTTCCTCATCTCTATTAACAATCATTGCAAGAGTTGGTGTTTGCACTCTACCTACACTGTAATTTTGCTTGTATAGACACGAATACAACCTACTAATATTCATCCCAACTAGCCAATCGGCAATTGCTCTTGCCTTAGCAGATTCAAATAAATTATCGTAAAATTTACCATCTTTAAGGTTATTAAATCCATCTTTAATTGCACTATCTTCCATTGATGAAATCCAAAGACGTTTCATCTTCTTTTTGCAATTTGCTTGATTGTAGACAAGTCTAAAAATACTTTCTCCTTCACGACCTGCATCACAAGCATTTATTACAGTGTCTATTTCTCTATCATTCAATAATTTTTTAAGGATATTAAATTGTTTTTTAGTAGACTTTGATACATCATACTTATATTCACTTGGAATAATAGGTAGATCTTCAATATTCCACTTTGCATACTTTTCATCATAGCTATCAGGATTTGACATCTTTATCAAATGACCTACACACCACGATACCCTATGACCATTTCCTTCATAATATCCATCTTTCTTTTTTGTAGCTCCAATTACCTTTGCAATAGATATAGCTACACTCGGTTTTTCTGCAATAACTAAATCCATATTATCTCCAATCTTTCAAATAAAATAAGGCGAAAGATGTTACTCCCTCGCCTTTGACTTGCACCCAAAACTGTATAATTTATGGTACATTTTATTCTTCTTCATCTGTTTCGATTTCTTCAACCTCTACTTCTGATGTTTCATCACTTTCATCAGCTTCTGAGAAAAAATCATCGTCATCATCTTCTAATGCTTCCAGTTCTTCATTTTCTTTCTTTTTAACGACCTTGAAGTAATAACCTGCTCCTAAAGCTCCCGCTACAACAAGAATCAGAATTAGATATGTTCCCATATTGCTGCTCTCTTCTTTTTTCACTGGTTTAGACTCTTCTTTCATTGGTTCTTCCTTTACGATTTCCTTTTGTGGCTCTTTCTTTTCAACCATATTAAGTAGATCATCTTCGGAAACTTCTGTTAGAAGCATTACATTTTCACTATCCTCATCATAGTTAATAATTAGATGAAAAGTCTTTCCATTTTTTGTCGTAAAGGTTACAAACTGTCTTGCATCTGCTGAATACATATCTTTAGACTTATCATCCTTACCATCATTATGGTGAATTGGATAATCCTTGTTTGCATTGTCTTTATTCTCAGTAACAGAACCTCTTGCCTTTGACGGTGCTGATGCTACTCCCTTATTGGTATTTACGGGCTTACTTGAACCATCCATAGAAGAAGTTTCTCCATTACTTGAAGTCTGTTTAGGTGTTAGTTTATTAGGATAACGTATTTCTTGCTTCTCCTCTTTTTTATCTGACTTGGTTTCTACCTTACTTTCTGTCTTCGGAGTTGTCGTAGATACATTACCAGAAACATTGCTTCCCTTTCCTGTATTTACAGGTGTACTTGGAATAAAACTACTAAATGATCCACTGTTTTTAGGTACTGGATTTGAAATAGTGGAATTAGGATTAGTCCCTATCTTATTTATAGAATTAAGTTTATCTTGTAGTTCCTTAGTCTTCTTTTCTAACTCTTCAATAGACTTCTTAAGCTCAGCATTTTCTTTTGATGAATCAATATTTTCTTTGTCTTTTTTGATTTTCTTTTCTAAGGCTTCAATTTCATCTTCCAAATTTTTAATTTTATCCTTTTGCTTATCACTTAGCTTATCTTTATCCTTAAGAGCCTTACTAAGACTGTCTATCTTGTCTTTTAACTCCTTAGACTCCTTATCCATCTTATCTAAATCACTTTTTGTAACATCGGTTTGTGTTGATGAATCTTTCTTAGGCTCTTCTGTTTGGGTGGCTTTATCTTGCTTTAATTCTTCTGACTTCTTTTCTTTATCCTTTTCATTTTCAGTCTGAGTTTCCTTATCTTTTACAATCTTTTCTACCTTACGGATAATCTCATCATGCCCATCGCCTTTTACTTCGTAATAAAGAAAATCATCAATGAATTTCATATCGTCAGGTAGCATTGGCAAATCGCCACTATCAAGAATTTGTCCTTTATCTGCTTTTACAACCTCCTCTTTAAATACTTTCTCATCATCAAATACATATTTAACCTTTACTTCAAATTCTCCTTCTGTTTCTGCAAGTGCTTCAATCGGATTAAGAATTGACAGTACAGTTCCATCTTTTGCAAATACGATCTGTTTATTTACAGTCATCACTCCAATAACAGAAACCAAAAGTAATGCTACTCCAATAATAGCGGCCAATACTTTCTTATTCTTTAATTTGCTTTTCATTACTAAATTTCTCCTTTTCTTTTTTCTCTTTGAACATCTTCACTAATTCCTCAATCGTGATATTGTTCTGTCTACAAATAACTACATATTCCTGGTCTAAAAGTTCTTCTTTACGCATAAATAAAGGCTCTAAATCTTTATCGATCTGAGTCTTCTTATCTAATAACTTTTGAATTTTTCTATTAACAGTATTCAGTTCTCTATTCACATCGTCTGCTCCTTTCTATCTTTGTACGGATGGTGGAAATCCAAAACCTACTGGATGATGTTTACAGAATGTTGCAATCCAATCATCTAAGGTCGTAACTCGAACTACTCCGATATTATCCATTACCTTGCCATCACCGATATAAATACCGACATGACCATAGGTAAGCCCCGCTTGTCCACCACTACTGCTACTTTCTACTGCTACAATCATTCCTACTTTTAACTTAGATCTATCAGATGTGAATGTATGGTTTCGGTACATATCGTTAGCATTTCCTCCGATATATCCAAGACCGGCATTTTGATAAACCTGTGAAACCCACATCGCACACCATCCAGCTCCAGGAGATGGCGTGATGTATGCTGCATTTACAATTTTCTTTTGAACCTCAGAAGATGCTTCATATTCTTTTCCTCCGCCAATACCACCATTTGCTGTAATGAGATTCGTGTTTCCAAACATTTCTCCCATATTTCCCTGTGCAAGAAATAGTGCTTCATAGTGCTTTAAATTATCTGGATACTTCGCAAAGACTTCTCGAACCACACTATCCATTTCCCTTTTACTTAAGGTAACAATGAGCTTCTTATACTCATAAGGCTCTTCATGGCTTTCTGTATGTTCATTCCCATCTTCATCAGTGTAAGTTTCAGTTACAGTCTTATACCTTATCTCGATTTCTTCTTTATAATCGACATGGTACATTGACTTAAATAAGTCTTCTAAAATAGAACTAACTTCAGATAAATTCTTTACTTCTCCGCACCTTGAAGTGATGTAGGATAAAAGCTCATGGACATTATGACCAATATCTCCATTCTTTCTTACGATGTACTCATCGTATCCTGGATTATTCTTTTCTACATTTTCAAGTTCACTATATAAATCATTCTCTTTGCTTGAAAAACTTTTGTTGATTTCAGTTAATACATTTGGTCGTGATAGATAAGAAGTTGTTAAAACACTACTTGTAGAATTTGCAAAACCTCCCATTGTCATGCTTGCAAAGTTAAATACAAATGTTCCAAAAATAATTATGGCAGCCACTACAATTGCTGCTACCTTTGCTTTTCTTATGATGAAGTCTTTAGACACCTTAAAGGTATCTATAAGTGTCTTTTTAACCCTATCTCTAATTCTTGTCTTGTTTTGCTTATAGATAGCTGACTTCATCTGCTTCTTCTTTTGAAACTTCTTATAAGCATTTGCCTTTTTATATTGGTCGGTCTTCTTAATCTCGTCCATACTCTTCCTAAACTCAAGCTTGGACTTTCTACTTTGAATTTTCCTATCGCTCTTTTCTAAATCATAGAGCTTCTTACTCTTTCTCTTATCTGAATAATTCTTTGCACCATGAATGAGTTTAGATGAACTTCCCAAGCTTTTTTCAGCAGCCTCCACACCTGTATTTTCATCACTACCTGATGATAGATAGGTGCTTGTCGCTTCTCCAAGTCTTGCAGCTCCAATCACGCTTCCACCAACTAAGGTTTCTTTGTTATACCTTTTGTAAAGCTGATTCTTCTTTTCTCTGTCTTTGACTATTTCCTTACCAGTTTTGGGCGTTTTTATATTCTCTTCCGTCTTCTTATCTGCTCCTTTTCTGGTAAATAGCTTGTCAGAATAATTTTTTCTTTTAAGAGATTTTTTCTGCTTTTCATGAAGTTTAGACTTTTTATTATCTAAAGGCTCATAGGATATTTCACTATCTCTAAAATCATTATCATATCTATCAATGATACCATCACCATCTTGGTCTTTTGCCAGTGGATCATAAATACGATTTTCTTTAACCTCTGTTTGATAATCCGGGCTACTAGATTCAATATCACTCTTTTCACTTTGAAGATTTCTTTTTATAGCATTTTTACTCTTACTACTTGTTTTCGTTTCAACAGTAGTATCAGTCCTTTTACTTATCTTCTCATGAATTTTATCTTGAAACCTATTTTCTTCTTTAACTATCTTATCTCTATAATCGTCTCTAGTTTTTCTTTTGTAATCAAAGACATCCTCTGTTTCAGCATTTGTAATATTTCTTTCTTCTCTTGCTTTTAACTTTTCATTCAAATCTCGCTTTCTTTTCTTACTCATAAGACACTACCTCACTTCTTCAGGTTTTGTAGTCATCTTCTGATATAAGATTGTGTCTTTAGGGAAGTTATCTAAAAATGGAACAATAGTATTCCCAAAGAATACAAGACCCTCACCTGCTTTTGAGTTGGTTATAAACTTCTCCTGGTCTTTTGAGATTTTAAGCTTCGTTACAAGATAATCTCTATCTCCTGTTGCTTGATTTAGCATTAAGATAAAGTCTGTGTTGTCAAAAATATTTTCAATCTCTTTACTTGCAAGTAAGTCTTTAACGTTCTGTGTAATTCCTGTAGGGATACCTCCCCATTTTCTAAATCTCTTCCATATTTCAACAGAATACTGCGAGGTTTGTTCGTCCTTTAGAAGTAAGTGAAATTCATCAATATAGTATCTGGTGCTTTTACCTGTATTTCTATTTTGAGATACCTTATTCCATACCTGGTCTTGAATAACAAGCATACCGATTTTCTTTAACTGCGTTCCAAGCTCTTTAATATCAAAGCAAAGTAACTGCTTGTTCAAGTCTACATTAGACTGATGATTAAAGACGTTAAGACTTCCTGAAACATAGATTTCCATTTCTGTTGCAAGTTTCTTTCCAACCTTTTCTTCTTGTCCTTTTAACATATCGTAAAGGTCTTGAAGTATTGGCATATTCTCTGGAATTGGATTTTCAAAATACTTCTCATAAATCCTTGGTAAGCACCTATCTATAACAGATTTTTCTTCTGCCGTAAGACCACTACCACCAACTACAAGTTCAAGCATAGACATAATGAAGTTCGCCTTATCCTTAAGTGGTGCATCTCCATCACCATAGTTCATATTTATATCTAGTGGATTTAGATAGTCTTTACTTTTTACACTAACCTTAATGACTTCTCCCTTAAACTGTTTAACGAGATTCCCATATTCACCCTCTGGGTCACAAATAATGACATCATCATCTGTAACTAAGATTGCATTTGCCATTTCACGCTTTGCAGAAAAAGACTTACCAGAACCAGGTGTACCAAGAATTAATCCATTTGGATTTTTAAGTATTTTTCTATCTGCCATAATGAGATTGTGGCTTAGTGCATTTAGTCCATAGTACAGACTGTTTGCTGAGTTTATAAAAAGCTCCTCTGTTGTAAATGGTAAAAAGACAGCCGTAGATGAAGAAGTTAACCCTCTATCTATTTCAATCTTATTTACTCCTAGTGGTAGTACACTTATAAAGCCTTGTTCTTGGCTATGGTCTAAGCGTTTAATCTTACAATTATGCTTACTTGCAATTGATGAAATATGAGAAAGAGTCGTATCAAGTTTTTGCACTGTTCTTGCAAAATTCATAAAGACAATGGTTACGATAAACATACGCTCATCCCTCGTCTGCAAGTCTTTTAAAAGCATCTTGATATTATCTCCATAAGTGATTAAATCACTTGGCAAGATGTCCATATCATAACCACTTCTAACCGCCTTTTTATTCTCTTCAATCTTCATCTTGTCAATGTCTGTATTTTTTCTTTTCACCATCTTGATGGCTTCTGTCTGTTCCACTGCCTTGATATGAAATGAAATATTAATGTTATCATCAATGTCTAAAAACTCTGCAAGCATTCTATCTGAAAGCTCACTTGCGAGTATTTGAAGATGACTTACGGCTCCTATATATTTTCCAAATTTAAAATACTTACTTGGAACGAAATTAAAGGTATCTGGTGTAATTACCGTCTTTGTGCTTTCCCTTGGTTTTAAGTCTTTATATGAAAAAGAAAAGAGCTTATCTGGATTCAAAATATCATGTAAGACCTTTAGTCTTTCTGCTCCAGTTAAGCCCTCAGCACGAACACCCATGCTTTTTAGATTGGATAGTATATCTATTTCAAGTCGTTCAAGTTTTGCCGTTGCCTGTTCTAAACCATCTGCTTCTACACCAAAGGTAATATACTTTGATTTCTTTAAGCCATTATTTCCCTTTGCAAGCTGACTTTTTAACATCTCACGAAACTCTAAGCGAATATCATCATAACCATCATTCTTATCGGGAATCTGAATAGCAGCCTTTAGTTCATTATTTCTTCCAAGCTGATTGATATATGAAAACTCTATATCTACACTTGGATCAAAAGAGTTTAAGACATTTGCGAACTGATTAAAAATCAAGTCCTTATCTTCTTCTAAGGCAAGCTGATAGTTTATATCCTGAAAGGCAATACACTTGTTAAAATGCTTTTCATCAAGCTGACATATCCCACTCTTTAGCATTCTAAGATAGGGAATTGTATCTTCAACAGTGTATCTTTTAGGCTCTTTCTTAAACACTAAATCAAGTAAAGAGACTTTTTTCTTTGGTTTAGTCTGCTTTTCTTTTTTCAGGTTTCTTTTGTTTTCCTTTAAGACCTTTTGATTTTTTTCTAACTGAATTTGCTGTATTTTTCTTTTCTTGTTCAAGGTAAACCTCCTTTCTCACTCGTTTCTGTGGTTGATAAAACTTGTGCAAATAAATGTGTTTAAAGTATTTTTCAAAGGGCAACCCGTCTTTTTCAAATAGTGTTACAAAGAAGATTGGTAGTGTGGATAGAATTAGAAAAAGTATTGCTATATCATTTGGCATAAACTTTCTCATAAATAAATAGACTGGTATTCCAACCAGTCCAGCAAGGGTAAAGCCAATCAATTGTCTTCTTGTAAGATTAAATGCTACCTTTGTCTTTACTTTTTTCAAATCCTTGGGAATCGGTACATAGCCCATAGCTTACCTCCCATCCTCTTTTTCCTTTGAAAATGCTTCAAAATGTTCATAGCATGAAGCAACTTCATCCCTTATTCCTTCTAACTCTGAATCAATTAGTGCGTTTTTCTGCTCCTGATAACGAAGAACAGATTTTACATCATCTCTTGTACTTTCTATTTCCTCTTCTAAATTCTTTAACTTATTCCTATGCAAAATAGGTATTGTAAATGCTCCAACTCCTACTGCAATAATCGAAATAGGAAATAACGTTCTCTTTACTTCTATCATTAAAAGTCCTCCTTAATGTGCGTTTAGTACACTCTTTGCAAGCGTCCCACTCTTTAACATCATTAGACCAAGAAGTAGTGCATAGCCTAATATCATAAATGTACTTGCATGAATGTCTGTTATTTTTATTGTCTTAACTAAAACTGCGTAAATACCCAAGCATATAATCAAAAATAAGCCTTGAAGTCCTATGGCAAATAAACCTTTGATATAGTTTGTTCCAATCTGTCCCCACTCCTTGTTTCCCATAGTTGCAAATGGAATTGCTGAAACAGAACAGTAAACATAAATCTCAAACATTCTGCCATAGACTACTAACATAATGACTACCGACATAACCTGTATTGCGACTTTAACAAGAGAGGTTTCAAAGAGTATCATCACAAGCTCTCCAAGTCCCTTGTCTTTTAATCCCTCAACCATCTGAACAATCTGATCACCTGAAACGGTGGCAGAAGTATTTATTACTCCTGCCGCCTGATTTACAAGGTGTTGTGCAACATCAAAAACTGCCATCGAAAATGTAAAGGCATGAGATACAAGCCATACGGCTATCCACATCTTTATCATGTACTTAAAGAACTCAAAGGTATCCGTGTCGTGCATATTATTCTTTTGCATAACCATATTGATAAGCTCAATACATAAGACTGCCGTTATGATTAACCCTGCAATCGGAATAATGACACTATCATTGATACTTTTAATAAAGTTAAACACCTCTGAGTTCCATCCCATTGGCGTCTTTCCTATATCCGTCGCGACTGCTCCGACTTTATCATTAATGTCGATAAACATTGACTCAAGATTTGCTTGGATATCTCCGAGTAGAAGATCTTTGAAAAATTCTTCTATCTTATCGAAAATACCAAACATATTCTAACTCCTTAGTTTAATACATTTGCAAGCAACGGAATCAATCTAAGACCAATAAGAACAATGCCGCCACCAGCCATTAGCTGCTTAATACCCTGAGATTTAGCTCCAGGATTGTCATTACCATAACCCTCCATGAGGTTGATAACTCCCCATGCTCCAAGACCTGCTCCTACTGCAATTACCAAAATCTTTAATACATTTACTGCTTGTGTGAAAAATTCCATAATTTATTCCTCCTCATTTTCTTCTTTCTTTTCAATTTTGTTCATAGACATAACTACAAAATTCTTATATGTCTTTCCATTTTTAGTTCGTTTGTTGAAGTAACCATATACATGAATGAAATCACCTTTTGAAAATTCCTTTGCTGCTTCAGACTTATCGCCATAGGCTGCACAGTTGATATACTCTCTTCCTTTTCCATATCCTTTTGAAAGAGCAAAATTTACAACTTGAACCTCTTCATCACCTTTCATAAAAGTTACAAATATAGGTTCTTTTAACAGATTGGCATTGATATTAATCATTTCTTTATCCATTGTTTTCCTCCAATTAAAAAAGCAACTGAAAGATTAATTTCAATCGCTAAGTATTTGTATATTTAATTTTCTTTTAAGTCGGGCTTCTTATCCTTACCATCATATCTCCTTTTGTGTTCTATAACTTTTTTAAGGGAATTAGCTTTTTAAAGGGCATTTGAAATACTAGTTAGTTTCTCTGCGAGTTTCCCTATTTATTGATCGCAATATAAATGGAAAATAGGCATGAAAAAAGACGATAGATTTTTAATTTTTCTATCGTCTTGCATGATTTTATAAATCCAAATGAATATTACTCTTTAAATAAGCATCAATACATCTCTTCAAATAAACGAGACATCAATACTTGTGCATGGTATCCACCATCACTTCCAACACCATTAACCAGTTTATAATTCTTACTTAATATATCCAATAGATTGCTCATTTCATAACATGAATGTTTCTCGAAATTCATAAGATTAAATATAAACTTATCATCGGATAGTTCATATACTACTCCTTCATCGAATTCTAGTTTTCCAGTGCCTATGTCCTTCATTCCCATAATATCACTACTGAAATCTCTTTTAACAAAATATATTTTCCATTTTCCACTATACTCTATTGCGTTTTCATCATTAAGAAAGTCAAGAAAATCAAATTCTTCATCTACAGTTTCAGGAATAGAAAGGAACTTACCAAAAATTGATTTTATTATTTTGAGTTTAGTCATTTTATTAAAACCTTTTATAGCTTTTGCTTCTCCATTTTGAGAAAAAAACTTTAAGTATGCTTCGTCATATTTACCTAAAAAAGTATTACATTTTCTACAAAGTGTTCTTGCTGTACGTCCCTTCGGATATAATGGGAAAGCTAATTCATTATCAAAAATATCATCAGAAATTTGTTCTAAACTTTCTCCTTGCAAATATCTGCTTTCAATTTTTTTCATTTCCTCAGGTTGAAAAGAATCTATCATTTTAACAATATCTAATAAAACAATATCTTCATTTCCAACACTCCTAGCGGGATAATGTTCTTCACTCATTTCATTAAAATCAAACAACTTGTGACATAACTTGCATTCTATTTTATTACAGTTCATAAAATAATCACCACCCACAAAAAACTTAAATATCAAATTTATTATATCAAATATATCCATCTTCTATAAAGCTACAACAGTAAATATTACAATCTTGTAATCACGGTATTCTTATTAAGCTTCGCTTTTCCTTTTCGCTTAATATAGTCTTCAATATTAAACACATTCTTCTTATTACAGTCTTCGAGTAGTTTATAATTCTTGTGCTTTGTAATATCGAATTTATCTGATAGGAATGGTCTTACACCTCTAAGCTGAAAAATACACTTGCTACCATCCATAACAGTTATCTCATCTTGACTCATTAGCTCTTTGCCTGTTTTTTGGTAATTCAGTCCATAGCTATTGGCATTAGATCTTGTTTCTGAGGTGTTATATAGGTCTATTGTTTCTTTTCCAAGTGTCTCGGATAATTCTTTAAGTGTTGTCTTTTCCTTTCCACCAAGAAACAAGGTGCTATCACAGTTACCTACAATGGTATCTGCATTATCTTTATAAATTGCCTTTAACTGAGATTGTGCTTGTAGAATTATACTTGCTGAAATCTCTCTAGAACGAATTGTCGCAATCAGCTTTTCAAATTTTGGAATTAAGCCGATATTTGCAAATTCATCTAAAATGCAACGCACATGAATAGGTAATCTTCCACCATATTCATCATCTGCCTTATCGCAAAGTAAGTTAAATAACTGTGAGTACATTATGGATACTACAAAATTAAATGTATCATCCGTATCAGAGATAATAACAAATAGTGCTGTCTTTCTATCTCCAAGTGTATCAAGCTCAAGTTCATCTTCTTTCATCAAGTTCCTAAGCTCCTGAATATCAAATGGAGCAAGTCTTGCACCACATGAAATTAAAATAGACTTAGCTGTTTTTCCGGCTGCAAGTTTGTATTTCTTATATTGCTTAACTGCAAAGTGTGTAGGCTCTTTGTTTTCAAGGGCTTCAAAGAGTCTATCAATAGGATTCATATACGTTTCATCATCTTCTCTGACTTCTGAAGCGTCTATCATATCAAGTAGTGTTGCAAAGTTCTTTTCTTCTTGTGGAGCTTCATAAAAGATATATCCGATAAGAGCTGTATAGTAGAGCTTTTCAGCTTTAACCCAGAAATCTTCACCTGATTTTTCTCCCTCGCCTTTAGTATTTGCAATGATTGTCTGCACAAGTTTGAGTATGTCCTTCTCACTTCTAAGATAAGCAAATGGATTGTACTTCATACTCTTTTTAAAATTGATGGTGTTTAAGATTTTTATCTCATAGCCATTGTCTTCAAGCATTTTTCCACATTCGATTACTATTGTTCCTTTTGGATCAGTTACACAATAGCTACTGTGCATTTGCATTAAGTTCGGTTTTACATAAAATCTTGTCTTACCTGAACCAGAACCTCCAATAACAAGTACATTCTTATTTCTTGCATACTTTGGATTTGATGGTCTACCATTCATAGTTAATCTTTCGGTTTGTGTGAGTAAGATATTGTTTTGGAATTTCTCATCCATATATGGTTCTATATCTTTTCGTGTTCCCCATCTTGCCGAACCATACTCTTTACCTTGTCTAAACTTCTTTGCATTTTTGCCTTTGGTATAGACAATAAATTTAATCAACGCAGCTACTCCAATCCCTGTGAGTATATCCATTGGATGAATGCTTGGAAGAAAACTCATGGTATTAAGCTCTAATATCCCTTGAAAGATTTTGTCGATAACATCGCCACCTGTATATGCTCTTACATGATGTGAGAAGATATTACCAACATAGAAAAATGCAAGATAGGGAATGTTTCGTTTTAGAAACTTTGCCTTATCTTGCACCTTGAATAAGCCTTTGATGTCTTTTAATATCTTTTCTATCATAGGCTCTGCTCCTTTTGTTTATTCTTGACTTTGTCTTTAGATATAGTGTTCTTTGCCATCTCCTTAAATTTCTCTATATTCTTATGAATTGACTCCTTATTTTTCTCTTTCTTCTCAATATTTGAAAGCACATTTTGAAACGCTTTATTCATAACCTTTGTATCTTTCGCTTGAAAAAATACTGAATGAGTACCTGTCTCCTTGTCTTTCATAACTGAGAATTTAACACCATGTTTATTCAATTCTTTTTTGAGTTCTTTTAACTCTCCATCTTTCACATTGATTTCTTCGAGTTGACCTTTCTTAACCATATCCTTGAGCTTTACTTCATTGCCCTCAGTTTTGATGAGTTTATCTAAGCCACCATGTTGTTTAGATCTCTGTTGTAACTTCTTCACTTGACTCAGTATCTCTTGATAGGTTGCTTTCAAAACATTAACTTCTATATTTACAACTCTATTAGAAATTTCTTCGTTTATCATTAGTAACCTCCTTCCCTCATATCGTAACTAACAAGTGCTGTATAATAAGCATCTATATTGCTCAGTGCATTGTATGCTACCGTTAGAATAAATGCTCTTACATTTCTTATTTTTGCTTCATTCTCAGATAATGCATTTACAAGATATTCCATGTGCGAAGAGTCTAGTTCTCTAAATCTTTCTTGAACAACATAGGCAGGTAATTTTGATTGATTTATGGTAACTGTATCATCAGCGTTTAAGACCATGACATCTGCTAAGACTTTGATAATTTCATCATAGTTTTTAGCAATAATCTTATTCCCTAGCTTCATATGTTCGTTATATCCTGTACTTTCTCTAAGTTCTTCTAAGCAAGATTTATATGATTTTATTTTTTTATGTCCTTCCTCCATTCCGTCCCTTGAATAAAATTCTTCTTTCTCACGGATGGGTAGGTGGGAGGAATTCTCTGAAGAAATATATGAAGTAATCTTTGATGAATTATTTGTAGTAATCTCTGGTAATGGTTCATGCAAGTTGCCATAATGCATTGGCTGATTTTCATCAAATGCATCGGTACAATCTGCATCATTGCATTGGTGGATTTTGCACTCCTCCATTGGTGCATTTTGCACTAATGCATTAGGCATAGTACTTTTAGCTACTCGTTCTAAGATTTCCCATTCTTTTTCTTGTTTTCGCTGATTTAATTCAAAATATAGTTCTTCTAACTTTTCATCATTTATCGTGTACCATTTCGTTTTATCTCTTGGATCTTTGTTATAATTTCCAACTAGAAGATAGCCAGCTTTTTCGAGCTTAGAAAAAGTTCTTTTTACCGTATCAACACTCAAATAATCAAAGTCTTTTTCTTGCCATGCCCGAATGGAATTGTATGTCCAATACTTTCCATCATGATAGTTATTCCCAGACTTCTTATTTATCTCAATCCAGTAGTTTATTTGTTGAAGCACAAGAGCTTCATTTAAACCTAATTCTCTTGCTAACACTTTATTTGCTAGTATAGGTTGTTCATCAAATAAATACATACTCATAACATCGCCTCCTTTCTCTTAAATTTGGGCATAGAAAAGACGATAGTTTCTATCCCATCGTCTTCGTTTTATCTTTTATATTTCCTTTAATATGTCTCTTGCTACTTCAAGATATGCTGTAATCCATAGTGCGATTTTAGGTAGTCCATAAGGACTGATTAGAAACGCTACTATCAATGCTTCTATCCCTGTTGTCGTGTCTTTTTGTATAAAGCAAGCTACTGCTCCAATAAACACAAGGAAGGATAATATTCCTAAAATCATTCCACTAACTTTTATGATGAATTTTAGAAAAGCAATTAGTATTGATAAGAGTAAAATTATTGGAAATAAGATAATTTGCAATACCCATTTCATGATATACCTCTCACTACTTCTTTGACTTATCTTCTAAACTCTTAAGACCTGTATTGTTCAATTTTTCAATTGACATCAATTGTGTTCTGGCAAGTTTTCTAAGTTCAATCATTCTATCTTTTTGCTCAATACCTTTACCAATTAAGACTGCATTATAGCTTTCCATATTCGCAAGTACCAATAATTCATTAAGACTTGCATAGTCTCTCATATTGCCTTTTAAATCTGGATTTTCTTCACGCCATTGTTTTGCCCTCTTATTAAAAAGTGCTACATTAAGCATATCTGCTTCACTTGCATACTTGTAAGATAATTGTTCATTCGTAAGATCCTTTAAAAGATATTCTTTAATTGCATCAGTATGAATTTTGTAGTTAATCTTTGAAATTTCTCTATTCAAATTCCAACTTAATGATAATCTTGAATTTTCATCTAATTTAAGTCTCTTATAGTCTTGAATAATGTAAAGCTTAAATTCTGGTGAAATCCATGAAGCAAACTCCAGCGCAATATCACTATGAGCGAATGTTCCACCATATCGTCCCGACTTAGAAACAATACCTATTGCATTAGTCTTTTCAATCCACTTTTGTGGTGATAATGTAAACGCATTGCTACCTGCTTCATTTCTAAACCTATCGAATTCGATAGGTTTAAAATCTGGGTTATGCATTGACTCCCATAAACCTAAGAACTGAATATTGTCCTTACTTCTCAGCCAGTTATTGATAACTATAAAAGGTTCATCACTTTTATATCTTGCAATATCCGTAAGACTTATATAGTCATTTTTAAAGTCTTCAGTATAAATTTGAATAGCAAAACCTTTTGCTTCAATCGTGTCTTTTTTTATTTTAGACATGTGAGTTCCTCCTTTATGCTGATGTACTGTTTACAACATTTATTTTTGTAATAACTGCTCTAAACAGTACACCAACGATTAAATTTACTAGTTTTAAACTTTGGTAGAAGCTCTAAAACCCTCATATTTACTAGACTATTTGCCACTGTCATTATTATGACACGAGACCCACAAGCAGGATCTAATAACACACCGCTTGTCGGCTCTATAATATTAACAATCATCTTAACCAATGATTTTGGAGTGAAGAATACACCATCATCAGATGCAATATTCTTTGCGAATTTATTTAAGAAATACTCATAAATGCGACCAATGATGTCTCCGCCTATTTTATCAAGTGCACTATTGTTAAAAATACGCAAAAGCTCAGATAAAATCTCATCTGAGAAATCTGTATATGTTTTTGGTAAAACACCGACTAATTGTTGGCTCTGTTCCTCAATCAACAGCATAGCATTATTTACCACTTCACCTAAACTGTTCATGACATGACCATCTTTGTTTTTAATTTCAGCAGTTTTAATATCTTCTGGTAAATTCAATAAATAATCATATTGAGCTTCCTTAGGTAAGAATAAAGCACTTTTTGCTGCAAAATCACTTGCTTCGACAGGCATAACTCTGCCACCGCGAGAAGGTCTATCCTTCAATATTTCTGTTTCTACCTTTTTGTATCTACTATATGCATAACGCAAAAATATAAGTCCAAGAACCGGCATACAGTATTGATTAGAGGTTAACTTCGAACCCGCTCTGAGTAAATCTGCTGATTCCCATAACTCAGCTTCTAATTTTCTTATATTTATCATTTTAGTTTTCCTCCGTTTTTTAATCGTTCCATACTTCTTTAAATGTTGAATAATTAACATTATTTGTTGAGCAGAACTTTTTTACATTCTTCATCGCAGAAAGATTAGGATTTGCTACCTTTCCATCTATTAATAGTAAAAAAACACTAACTTCTTTTGAAAAACATTTTTACGCTAACAGACAACGTTGTCTTATTTTCATTTGGCTTTTTTATACATTGCACAAATATATTGTTATCATAGACAGTATATAGTTATGAACAATTTGAACTTTCCTCCTACTAGATAAAACAATGGCATCTGTGATTTTAGTTTTCGACGCTCACTAAAAAAGAATAAGCATCGTGATTGCACTCGTTTGCAAAATTTTCAAAAACGACTTTTACAATTACCAGTAATTGTTCTGAACTTGGCTTTTTCGAATTTTTATGTTCCTTATACTCAATAATTATTTAAAGCAGATTCTCCCTTCAATTAAAAGATTATCCATCCGGTATTGATACCTATAAGTATTTTTAAACAACCGTTTCGTCCACTTAAGCCATTCTTCTGTACTTGTTTTTCATATATTATTCTTGTCTTTCTATTAAACAAGCCGATTCGTTGTTTAACCTATCAAAAGCATATTAAATAACTTTTCAGATAAATCAAATAAATCTTACCTACTAATATCAGTCACAGATATCCTCACCGACTTTATCCATATTTTTATTCGGTTTATATTCAATAATATCTTTAAAATCACATTGTAAACAATCACAAATTTTTCCTAGAACCGACAAAGAAACTTCTTGTTCTTTTCGCATTTTAGTTAAAGTATTTGGTGCAATAGCCGCTTCTTTTCTAAGCTCGGATGCACTCATTTTTTTATCAATCAACAATTTCCATAATTTATCATACGAAACTGACATAACACCCTCCTGCTAAACATCTATATTATACTATTTTATTCTACTTATTTGTATAAAAACTCGCAAATATCTGCGAGTTTTTATACTATTTCACATAGATATATTCATTTACAAGAAAGTCATTTACTGCATTTCTTATATTATTCATTTCCTGTACCCATCTCATTTGATCTTTTTCTTTTAGTTCTTCATTAATATTTCTTTCTTCCATAAGTTGCTTTACTAATACATCATATCTATCATTCATCTGCTGATCCATTGATAATAATTCATCATTCAGCTTATGTTCTGCAATCAAAGCTAGATAATGTGCTTTATAATTATCTTTTAAATGTTTCAAATACATTCGCCCAAATCGTGTTAAATTAGGAAATGATTCTTCTTGTTTTAACACTGGAAATTCATAATCTCCTACTTGTTGGTACTTCATTTCTTTCATTTGATTTTCCTCCTAACGTGATTGTTCTCTTAGTCTTATTTTCTTCCATGCGATACGTTCTACATCATCTTTAAAGCTTCTATTTCGAATGTTATCGCAGGCTTTGACTTCCATTCTTAGCTTTTTAATTGCGGGTGTAAATTGTTTTGCTTTTACTGACCACTCTTCTTTTTCTTCTTCGCTTGTCGCTTTCATTCGATGATAATAACAACGTTGTCGTTCATAGATCAGCTTATCTAGTTCATTCTGTTTTACTTGTTGATAGTTATCCAATTGGTTAATATCTTCAATTTTGTTATGATATAACAACTCAATTTCCTTCACAAACATATCCAATTTTCTTAATGCTTGCCTTGCTTCCTTTGATAATTTTTGCTTACGAGTTGGTAAAACATTTAATGAAATGAGATAAGCCACTCTTATTCCTGCAGGTCCAGTGAGTTGTTTTTTCTTATACTTTTTATAATATTCCTTGCACTGATAATAGCTTTTTGTGTATTCCGTTTCTTGTGGGAGTATTCTTTTATCGGTTAATCGGTCTTCAATATTTTCATAATGGTATTGCTCTCCTAATGTTTTTAGAAAGACTGGTTCTGAATAATATGGATGATAAATGGCATATTCTTCTCCAATTCTTTCAAGAGCATAGCCTTTTTTCTTCATGTTATCCCAAAACACATCTACAAAATTACTTTGCTGAACTAGAATGTCCATATCATTTTTGATGTCTTTCATATAAGAATTTAATGCATGATAGTTGACTTTTTTTGACTTATATTGAGGATTTTTAATGACAGATAAACCATATTCCAAGCATAATTTATCAGAGGTTTCCTGCATTTTTCTGTAATCTTTTTTCGTATTACAGAAGCGTTTTCCATCAACAAATGATATTGAATTTAGAAGAATATGATTGTGAATATGTTTCTTATCCAGGTGTGTTGTAACAATAACTTCAAATCGATCTGCATATAATTCCTGTGCTAACCTTAAACCAATTTCATGAGCAATATCAGCAGTTACCTCTCCAATTTTAAATGATTGATAACCATGATATGCAACAATAGACTTCGTATCATCAAACATTTTCTTTGTAGTGCTCATAGATTTTTGAGGTTGAAATGCATCGCAATTGAGATAAGTTGCATATTTTTTACCATCTGTTTTCTCATCATTACTGATATAGTCAAAGGTTTTTTCAATTGTCTTTTCATCATTTTCTACATACTTTATGGCATTATCCAAGCGATCTCTTATCGCCCAAATTGCAGTTACTGCTTTAATCACCCCTTACCTTTTCATCTAAATTCTTTATCATATTTCTCAATTCTTCTATCGTAACATCAACAAGAAATGATGATTTATCCTGACCACCATTTAAAGATTTTGCGATTTGATTAAGATTATTTCCGATATGATTGAACTCATTTAACAGTTTATAGTAATCCAAATGAGGTGGTTCTCTAACTGATTTTTTTAAGACACATTGACGAACAAACTTCTCTCTGCTGAGTTTTGATTTACGAACTTTTTCCGTCAATTGTTCAAATTCTTTTTCGTTAAATCGAATCTTAATTTCATGATTTCGTTTCATTATTCCACTTCCTTTCGTTGTTGGCGCCGTCCAACTTGATTGTATTTTGGGGACAAAATACGTTGCTTGCTCATACATATATCGTGAATTTTAAATTCCTTTAATTTACCAATTATGATCCAGCAAATTGCATAGCAAATTTACATATTTCATTTTGCTTAAAGCTCCTATTTACAAGGATATTTGAAGCAAAATAGCAAATTTCGTTAAAATACGTGACCTTCGTAATTCTCTATAAAAATTAATAGTTCTCAGTATTGCATTCATTTTGCTATTTTGCTCTTTAACCCCTTTATTTATCTTAGGATAAGCAAATTGTTTTTTTATAGTTTGCTTACTGTTTGCTAACAACTTTCTGTTAGATAATAAATCGTTTCTTGTTTATCGCCATCTCTATTTGATCCATCTTTTCTAAAATCAATCAGTTTCTCTTTTCTTAATTCTCGTCGAGCACGATCTATGACACTTGGTGTATATCCAACTCCTCTTAATACATTTTCTATGTCCTTACTTCGTTGCTCTCCATTCTTTAATAGACTTAGGATATCTTCTTTAGCTAAAGACAACGAAGACTCATTACGTTGATTTTTCAACTTCTCATTTTGAAAATCAAAATCTCTTTTATCACTAACTCCCTTAAATTCAATTTTATTTTTTCCTACACTAAAGAGATATGTTTTTTGAAGTTCTGCATAATTGTTTTTTCATTTGATAGATAACGTAAATCATCTTTCAACACGCCGACAAAGATGAAGCTTCTTGCAATATCCCATATATCAGCACTATCTGCTGCCCTTTCTCTTGGCCCAGCATTCGGTTTCTTATTTGTATGGCAAGTGACGAGAAAACTAACTTGATATTTTCGACCTAGGTACAATAAATTTCCCAATGCATCACGCATCTGATTACGTGCCGACATATTCGTATGTGCTGGAAGAAAACTTTGTAGAGGATCAAAGATGATGACATCTGGTCGATTATCTTGAATGATATTTTCGAGATAGCGACTACCAAAATGTACATGACTCAATCGCTCATCTCCCAATTCAATTGTGCGGATTCTTTTCATATCTCCTTCACTCTCAAGAATTTTTTTCTTAAGGACAACATCAGTAGGATCTTCTCCAGAAAAATAAACAATATTCATTGGTTTACGATTTGTTTCTTTTTCAAAGAACAATGGTTGACCTGTGCTAAGCCTTGCGGCAATATGTGCCCACACTGAAGTTTTTCCTACACCACCATCACCAGCTAGGATTGTAATTTGATTTTTAGGTATCAATCCTTCAACAACCCATTCCATTTCCTGTTGTTTAATTTCATCGACTGATTTTAAAACTGTACTAATTTCATCATCAGGATGTCGATTCAATGATTTATCTCTACTAGCAAATCTTTTCTCAACACTGGAGCATATCGTCAATACTTCCTTTTCATCTAATGGTGGAATGCATTTTAGTTGGTTCTCTTCCTTCATTGCCGCAACTATAGAAAGATAATTCAAACCTTTAGCTTTTAATTCTGTAGCTTCTTTAAAGATACGATCATTCCTTTCTCCTTCATAAATATAATCACTAGATTGAGTATCTTCGTGTTTGTATTCTTTCTCTAATTTATATCCACCTTCTAAGAAGTGATAAACTGCTTCATTAGCTTCAGCAATGCGGGCTCCACTATCCATCTTGTATACTTTTCCATTAATGACGCTCCCTACTCCTACTACATAACCTCCATCACCTCGTACATCTATTCCTTCATATAAATTTACTTTGCAACGGACTTCCTTATTAACCTTATAATAAATGTGCATACCATCATTCGGTGTTCTTACAATTCTAGTTTCGGGAAATTCATCTAAAAATTTTTCAATCACTTTATTACCATTTTTACCATTTTTGTTATCAACATCAATGACTATATAGCCATTCCCTGTTTTTACTCCTAAATTATAGTTTGGATTTTTATGCCACCATAAAGCTACTTGTTCTTTATCTCTTGTAGCATCATTAATCCAAGAAGAGACCACTTGACCATCTTTTGTATTTTCCTTTAATGGAAAAACTGAAAAGCCTAAATAGATATAGTTATTTGCAGCTTGGACAATAAACATGCAAACCTCTATATAATTTCTTCATCCATAAAGATGTCATCAAACTCTATAGGCTTTTCTTCTTGTTCTTGTTTTTCAGGTAAAGGGTAAAATGGTTTTAACTCTTCTAATAATGCTTTGCATTCATTTAGGGCATCGTTAATATCTTCATGATCTTCCATGTTTTCTAGTAAATTTCTTAAACGTTTAAATTCTAAACTTAATCGATCACTTTCAAACTTTCCAAGTGATACATATATTTTCTGCTTTTTAAATGTTTGAATGAAGTATTTACCCCTTGGAAGTCCACTAATTTTAATTCTTTCATTGATATGATTGGCTTCGGCTTGTGAAACACGAAACGCAAGTGTAATGGGTCTTTTTCGATTTTTATTTAGTCCTGGCATTTTATGATTCCTCCCCAAATTTCTCATTTAATTTATCGGCAATTAATTGTTGTTTATTTGGATATAAATGTCCGTATGTTTGTAATGTCGTTTGAATTTTCTCATGTCCTAAGCGATTAGAAATAGCCAAAATAGGAAATCCCATTTCAATAAGAAGTGCCACATGAGAATGGCGTAAATCATGAATACGAATTTGTTCAAGTCCAGCCGCTTTGGCTCCTCTAGCTATTTCTTTTTCCAAAAATGACTTGGTAACTCTAAATAATCTTTTATGAGGATCTGGATTATACAGCGAATCCATATATGCTTTTATATCTTTCAGTAAAAAATCAGGAACAGTAATTTCTCGTTTACTCTTAGGAGTTTTCGGATCAGTAATGATATCTTCTCCATCTAGGAACTGATAGGATTTATTTACTATGATACATTTCTTATCAAAATCAATATCGGAAGGAGTTAATGCTAATAACTCCCCCAATCTCATTCCTGTCCAAAAGAAAATCTTAAATATTGTATAAGAAACCTGTTTATTCATTAATTGATCAGTAAACTGAGTAAATTCATCCTTAGTCCAAAATTTCATTTCTTCAGAATGACTTTTCCCCATACTACCAGCTTTTTTACAAGGATTATCCTTTAAGCCATGAAATTGCACTGCATAGTTAAAAATAGCACTTAATTGATTGTTCATGGATTTTAAATATGTAGGTTTAAATCCCTTCTTAATCATTTCATTTTGCCATTTTCGAATAATTGCAGGCGTAATTTCATTCATCTTCATATTTCCAAAATAAGGTAATAACTTTTTATTTATTGTAATTTTCTTTGTTTTCATCGTATTCAATTTCAATCGATGACTAGCATCCTCCATATAAATCTCAACAAATTCAGAAAAATTCATATTAAAATTCATCTCTTGTTGAAGTCTAAAATCTAGAGCAGCTTGCTCTGCTTCTTTCTTCGTATTAAATCCTCGGCGAGTAGTTTTTTTACTATTGCCAAATAAATCTTTATATCGAATTTGTATATCCCATTTGTTTGTTACAGGATTTTTCTTAGGTACCGCCATAATTCATCTCTCCTTTCTAATTAAACGTTGTTCTTACTGGAATAGAATATATCATTGAAATATTCTACGGGCAGTTTTCCAGCAATCGTTAGCTTATGCATCTTTTGCAAGTTTTCATTGCCTTCTTTAATAATCTTATATGCCTTACTTTTAGATACACCTAGAATCTCAGCAATATCACTTGCACTTAATAAGACTTTCTTTTCCATTGATAATCACCACACTTTCTATGTAAATCTCTTTTCTGCCACTTTAATGTGATTATCATTTTATATATTTATATTAAATTCTTATATTTTAGAGAGTATTGTAAGAATTGTCAATATTTATTTCGTATATTTATATAATTTACTTATATTTTTAATATTTGCTTATTTTTATATGAAATCATGATATAATAAAATAAAAAAAGGTGGAAATAGATATGAGTTTTGGTACAAGACTACAACAATTAAGAAAAGATATGAATATGACACAAAAGGAGTTTGCTGAATTATTGGAAATACCTCAACCTTCCGTATCTGCTTACGAAAATAATAAGAATACACCAACCATGGATATCCTTGTTACGATTGCTAATAGATGTAATGTATCTTTAGATTGGCTTTGCGAGGTATCTTATAACAAACAAAGAATTACATCTATGGATGATGTCATAGATGTATTGTTTGAATTATTTGAAACGAATGAATTTGGATTTGATGTAGAAATACATAGAAGAGCTGAACAGGATACGGAAACCGAGAACGATCGTGCTTATGCACGTCTAACAGTATTTGCTACTGATCCGTATAGCGATAATGAAACTTTATGCGATGTTATATGGAAAGTTCATGACATCTATGAAAAGCATTTAAATTACTTTACGGATGATACTTATTATCAGAATCAAAAACAGGCATTAAAAGAGAGTTATCAATTAAAATTGACAAAAGAAAAGCTTCCTGAATTGTCTTTAGAAGAACAATCCAAGAAGCAATTAGAATACTTACAAAACGTTATAAAAAAGAACAAAATGTAATAAAAAACAAGGAATACACAACTCCTACAGAATAGTTTACTACAATTCAAATGTACTCAAAATGTACTCATCATAAATAAAACATCAAAAAAACGCCCTATTTAAGGGCGTAATTTGTTATTGTACACTATTCAAACTCAATCGTTCCTGGTGGTTTTGAAGTAATATCATACATTACTCTATTTACCCCACGAACTTCATTAATAATTCTAGACATAACCTTATTTAATACTTCATAAGGAATTTGGGCAGCTTCTGCTGTCATAAAATCAATTGTGTTAACAGCTCTAAGCGCGATAGCATGATCATAAGTTCTTTCATCGCCCATAACTCCCACTGAACGCATATTTGTAAGAGCAGCGAAGTATTGACCGATTGAACGATCTAATCCTGCTTTTGCAATCTCTTCTCTGTAAATTGCATCAGCATCTTGAACGATTCTAACTTTTTCTGCTGTTACTTCACCAATGATCCGAATACCAAGTCCAGGCCCTGGGAACGGTTGTCTAAATACTAAGTATTCAGGGATTCCTAATTCAAGACCTACTTTACGAACTTCATCTTTGAAAAGATCACGTAATGGTTCAATGATTTCTTTGAAATCCACTGCATCAGGTAAGCCCCCAACATTATGATGAGATTTGATTACTGCTGATTCACCACCTAATCCACTTTCAACAACATCAGGATAAATAGTTCCCTGAACTAAGAAATCAACAGTCCCAATCTTTTTAGCTTCTTCTTCAAAAACACGAATAAATTCTTCACCGATAATTTTACGTTTGGCCTCAGGTTCCTCAACACCCTTTAACTTTTCATAATATCTTTCTTGAGCATTAACTCGAATAAAGTTTAAGTCATATTGACCATCAGGTCCAAATACCGCTTCTACTTCATCACCTTCATTTTTACGAAGTAATCCATGATCAACAAAAACACAAGTTAATTGGTTTCCTATTGCTTTAGATAATAATACCGCTGCCACTGATGAATCAACTCCGCCAGATAAAGCACATAATACTTTACCATTACCAACTTTTTCTCTAATCGCTTTAATTTGTTCTTCAACAAACGAATCCATACGCCAATCACCACTACAATTACATACATCTAAAACAAAGTTAGATAACATTTTTGTTCCGTATTCAGTATGTAAAACTTCGGGATGGAATTGGATTGCATATAACCTCTTATCTTCATCTTCACATGAAGCAACTGGACAGTCTTTAGTGTAAGACGTAATTTCAAAGCCTGGAGCAATTTTTGAGATATAATCAAAATGACTCATCCAGCAAATCGACTCTACCGGCACATCTTTCATTAATTTAGATTCTTGTTTACTAACAATTAAATGAGATTTACCATATTCTCTAACATCAGCTTTTTCTACTTTACCACCTAACACATGCTGCATTAACTGAGCCCCGTAGCATAAACCTAATACTGGTATCCCTAATTCAAATAATTCTTTTTGATAAGTAGGTGAATCTTCTAAATAACAACTATTAGGTCCACCCGTTAATATAATCCCTTTAGGATTCATCTCTTTAATCTTTTCAATATCTACTTTATAAGAATAAATCTCACAGTAAACATTACACTCACGTACTCGACGTGCTACTAATTGGTTATACTGACCACCAAAATCAATTACAATTACTAATTCATTTTTCACTAGCTATCCTCCTATTTAAAAATTTCTCTTAACACAATTGTTTGCTCTCTATCAGGACCAACAGAGAAAATTACAATTGGACAATTAATCAATTCTTCAATTCTTCTTAAATACTTTTGACAATTTTCAGGTAATTCCTCAAAAGAAGTAACCTTAGTAATATCTTCATCCCATCCTGGCATTTCTTCATAAACAGGTTTAACCCTATTCAACTGTTTAATCGTTGAAGGTAATGCTTTGATGATTTTACCATCTAATTCATAAGCTGTACAGATTTTTAATGTCTTTAACCCTGATAATACATCTAATAACATTAAACTAATTCCCGTCAATGAAGACATTCTTCTTGATTGATTAACAACAACAGCATCAAACCATCCAATTCTTCTTGCTCTTTTTGTTACTGTACCATATTCATGGCCACGTTCACGGATTTGATCAGCCAATTCACCTTCAATTTCTGTTGGGAAAGCCCCACTACCTACTCTTGTTGTATAAGCCTTAACAATTCCCACTGCTTCATTAATATATAATGGGCCAATTCCAGAGCCTTCAGCTACTCCATTAGCACCGGGATGTGAACTAGTAACAAATGGGTATGTACCATAGTCAATATCTAACATTGTTCCTTGAGCCCCTTCAAATAATACATTTTTACCAGTTTGAAAACATTCATCTAAAACAACACCAGTATCACAAACCATTGGTGCAATGATTTTAGCATATTCTTTATATTCTTCAAAGATTTCCTCGGCACTACATGTAAGTTCAGGATATTGCGCTTTTTTAGAAGCCAAAGCTTCTTCTAATCTTTCTTTAAATAATTCCTCATCAATGAATTCACCCATACGGATTCCCACCCGTTCATATTTGTCGACATATGTAGGTCCAATTCCTTTTTTAGTCGTTCCGATATTATTAGCTCCACGCCTAGTTTCTTGAATTTCATCGATTTCTAAATGATAAGGTAAGATAACATGAGCCCGATCACTAATCATGATCTTATCAGTGCTAATATTAGCATCATTTAAATATTTCATTTCTTCAAGTAAAGCTTTAGGATTAATTACCATTCCGTTACCTAAAATAACATCATTACCACTAAAAATCCCTGAAGGAATCAAACGTAAAGCAAACTTTTGACCATTAAATTCAATTGTATGCCCGGCATTATTACCACCTTGATATCTAGCAACGATATCTGCTTTTTGAGCCAGGTAATCAGTAATTTTACCTTTACCCTCATCGCCCCATTGACTTCCTACTACAACAACTCCAGCCATTAAATTCACACCTTTCTTATTTACTATTACATTATATACAATAAACTAACAAAATGCATCAATAAATATACATTAATATAATAGTTTGACTAGTTTACAGAATAATTATATTATAGTCTTAGCTATTAGTAAAATTAATATATTATAATTATGATATAAGGAGAACTTATATGTATATCAAACTAGAACAATACAAAATATTCAATGAAGCTGCTACGACCCTATCTTTTTCAATCGCAGCTAGAAATCTTTTTATTTCTCAATCTGCAGTTTCCCAAACAATCAGCAGTATTGAAAAAGAACTACAGACTCAATTATTTATTCGCAATTCTAAAGGTGTTAGTTTAACTAAAGAGGGTAAATTATTACATCAGCAAATTGACAAAGCTTTAGCATTGATTACCGGAGTAGAAAACCAGTTATCAAATTATCATGAATTAAAAGATGGTCAATTAATTATTGGAGCCGGTGATACTTTTAGTGAGTATTTTTTAACTAATTATATCGTTAAATTCAAACAACTATATCCTGGGGTTAAAATCAAAGTAATCAACCGAACCAGTCTAGAAACCCGTGAATTGTTGAAATCTGATCAAATAGATCTCGGTTTTTTAAATCTTCCCATCAAAGATGATTCTTTAGTAATTAAAGAATGCTTCCAAGTTCATGATATTTTTGTTTCTAAAAAGCCTGATAATCATATTTACACCTTCAATCAATTAGCTGATAAGCCCCTAATTCTTTTAGAAAAGTCATCAAATACCCGTAATCGTATCGATAATTACTTTGCTAATAAGGGACTATTATTAAAGCCAACAATTGAACTTGGAGCTCATAATTTATTGTTGGACTTTGCCAGAGCAGGACTAGGAATTTCTTGTGTCATTAAAGAATTCTCCCAAGAATTACTTGATCAAGGGATTCTTCATGAAATAAAAACATCACAACCATTGCCTAAACGCAGTATCGGTTATGCTTATCCAAAACGACGAACTCAATCTGTTGCTACAAACAAATTTATTGAACTAATTGCTAATGATCCAACTTTACATATCTAAAAACGTCACTGATTAATTTAGTGACGTTTTTTATTTATCCTTTTAACCCTCTTGACTGACGTTCCATATCCTCAACAACGATATCATAGATTTCACCAAGTGATGCACAATATTCCAACACTTGCCACGGTTCGTTAGTATGGAAATGAATCTTGATCAACTCATCATCACCAACCGCTAACAAACAATCTCCTTTAAAATGTTCAGTAATGTAATCATTGATAACATCTTCATCAAGATTTTTACCTTCAATCAATAGTTGAGTATCATATCTAAATTCTAGCATCTTATTCTCCTAATTATAACCTGGTTGAGTTAAAAATTTATAAACTCGCTCAATAATTTTTGATTCTAACTTATTATATGATAAAGTTGGATCTTTTAATAAAGGTATTTCGAAAACATCTTTTCGTCCTTGATAATCAATCGTTATTTTAATAATTGATCCTAAAGGATGTTCACGGCAATCGATTAATAAATTCATTGTATCTTCAGTATGGTTGTGACCAAGATTAAAATCATCTCTAAGCGTAAAATTATCACATTCATAAATTGTCCAATAAGATGGCATTATGTTTGCTAAGGCCTCTTTTAAATTCTTCTCTTTGATAATATAATCTTTTAAAATCTTTTCAATTTCTGTCTTAATTGGAGCAATTTTTTTATCAGCAGTTTCTTTATCGCTTGCTTTACAACCTAATCGAACCCGCACTGTTTCTTCTGAAGCATAAAGAGCAATACTAACTTCTTCTTGGTGATCAATTAAATCTGCTAAGACCTCATCAACCCGACTTTCTCCTATTCCCATGGTTAGAAAATCATATGTGTAAATAATATCCTGCTTAAATTGACTTAAATAATCTTTTAAAACATGATCAACAACATAAGTCATTTCTTTAGGCGGACCAGGCAAATTAACAATTATCTTTTCATCTTTCGACATTACACAGCCATTTGCTGTCCCTACTTCATTTTCTAAAATATAACAATCTTTAGGAAAAAAAGCTTGTTTAAAATTATTTTCCGGAATATCACCCCATCCCGTTACAAATCGACATTTTTCTTCTACCTTTTTAGCTTCTTCTTCATTATATAATAATTCTAAACCCAAATATTCTGCCGATAATTCTTTTGTTAAATCATCTTGGGTAGGTCCTAATCCCCCAGTCGTAATTACACAATTAGCACCACGTTTAAAAGCTACATCTAGACATTCTTTAAAACGATCATGATTATCACCAACTGTCGTTTGATAGTAAACATTAAACCCCAAGTCTTTACACATTTTTTGAATATAAGTTGCATTAGTATTAACAATTTCTCCTAATAACAATTCTGTCCCAACATTAATTATTTCAACATTCATGAAATTATCCTCCTTAATGATTAACTATATTATAGTTAATTTTAATCATTTTGCTAGTCTTTTAATCATTAAAATTATTTCTTGCATATTTTCCTTCTAGCACCTAAGACCAAAGGTCTAGTTGAATACCAAAATAAACTAACAAAAATGACTAAACAAGCAATAAAAGTTAATTATTAGCTGAATTATTCCTAAATCGAATTCAATATACATATCACTCACTCGTCAACTTCACTTCAATAGTAATAAAAAATTTCTATCAGCTGACTTAGCATCTCTAAATAATCGTATTTGGCAATAAACTGACTATCACAAAATGCTAAAATAAAATCTTTGATAATAGTGCTTTTGAATTCTAATAACCCCTTATCAATAATAGTTGCTATCCTCACTTTCGGACTATCCAAATATTACTTATAGCGATTTACACTCTATAAACGTTTCAGTCCTTCATCATTTCTGACTGCTATGACTTCATCTGATTTCTTGTGATAAATCTTTTTCTATCGATGGTATCATTACTGTTTTTAAAGTTTACTGGACTTCATCGTCCACAAGGCCTCCCGAGGTAAGGCATACATCTTTTTTTATCTTCACAGGTTTTTGATTTACTGTCTTGGTTTTACGTTTACCTTTTGGACTTGGTTTGTTCTGCAACCTTGTCCACCATTCAGCCTCATCAAATTTCTTTTCGTAACCTCGAAGATTTTGCCACACCACTTCCTCCGCCCATAGCATCACTACTAACGGCTTGTGGTTCACTACTCTTGGCGGTAAATACCCGTGGTTGGACTTTCACCAGCTAGATGTATGCCATGCTCGACACACAGAAAAAGAAGTCATTGGTTTTACAATCAATAACTTCTTTTTTATATTTTAACTATTGAATCTTAGATAATCCAAGAACAATGATTCCTCCAAAAATAACTGCAATAATTGATGTCACAACTAAACTTAAATTATAACTTACATCAAAAGGAATCAATACTAATGACGAAGCAACGATCAATCCTAAAATCAAACTCAAGAATCCAGCTTTATGAGTTTTAGTGAAATATGAACATAATTTTGCACTAACAACTATTCCTACGGCAATACCAATTGCCATAAATCCTAGCGGCATAATAACATCCAGACTAAAACTAGTAACATTTGCTAGATAAGACTTAAATAGATAATATTCTCCTAAAATTAATAAAACCATACTACCGCTAACACCGGGCATAATCATAGTTGCTCCTGATACGGCACCAATAATTATCATTTTAACAAACAAACCAGCACTTAGAGCAGGAAAATCAGGATTAACAACTACTTTCCCTTCTCCAGGATTTAAAAATTCTAACCCAAAGATAATTGCTAAACCACAAATAAAAGGGATAATTACAAGTTTTTCACCTTTCATTTCCCCTTTTAAAAATAAAGGAATACTAAAAGCAATCAAACCAATAAACCAATAAATCGTCTGCGTTGGATAATATTCAAATAACACTTCCAATATTTTCGCAAATCCAATTATTCCAACTCCAGCGCCAACCAAAACCTGAAAAATAAAGATAATATCTTCTTTGCGATTAGGATTTTCTTTTTTAAAGATTCCACTAATAGCATCCATCATGCGATTAAAGATACCTAGAATTACCATCATGGTTCCACCACTAACGCCTGGAATAACGTTAGCAATACCAACAGCGATTCCGCCAATTATGTTTTTTATCATTGAAACTTCTCCTTTAAATACCTCATCATTATAATAAAATATCACCATTATCACAAGCAGTATTTTATTTCCCTTTTAAAATCAAGTGATAAATTGCTTCTTCACTCTCTAAATCATAATCTCCTAAATGGCTGTTAGGATAATGGTAAATTACTCCATTAGACTCATTTTTCCTTAAACAAGCAATTAATTTTTCTTCCCCATATTGTCCAATAAATTTACAAAATGTTCTAATCCGTAACTTGTGTAAAATACTATCCTGACAAGGAAAATCAGGACATTGGCAACAACTATCATATCCTGACTTTGTGCAGCACTGATAATTTTTACAAAAATCCTTTTCTGGACACCCACCTTTTTTACAACCAACACAGCTTTCATTTTCACTACACAGCCCACAAACAAGACCACAATATCCTAATCCTAATTCATCCTTCATATTTAATCCCTAATCCTTATGATGCTTTCGTAAATATTCAATTTGTTCCATCCGTTTAATCACCTTTGCCTCTGTTCCTTGATTAGTAGGAAAATAATAACGATGATCCTTAATATTATCTGGTAAACACTGCATATTTGTAATTTTATCATCATAATCATGCGCATACTGATAACCTTTACCATAATTTAATTCTTTCATTAATTTAGTTGGCGCATTGCGAATTTGTAAAGGAACGGGATCAGCAATTGTATTCAAAGCGTCATGTTTTGCTCGTTCATATGCATTATATAACGCATTAGATTTAGGTGCCAAGGCCATATAAGTTACACAATGAGCTAAATTAACATTACATTCTGGCATGCCATTATAATGGCATGCTTGATATGTTGCTACTGCAATTTCCAAAGCACGACTATCAGCCATTCCAATATCCTCTGAAGCAAATCGAATCAGCCTCCTTGCTACATATAGAGGATCTTCACCAGCTTCAATCATTCGTGACATCCAATAAATTGAAGCATCAATATCACTATTACGCATTGATTTATGCAAAGCACTAATAATATTATAATGTTCTTCACCTTTTTTATCATATAATAAAGATTTTTGATTGATACATTGTTCAATCGTTTCTTTATCCACTACGATTCGATCATGAGTAATTGCTCCATTTAAGACTGCCATCTCTAAAGTATTTAAAGCAACTCGAGCGTCACCGTTAGAAAAACCAGCAATCATGTATAATAAATCATCATCAATCATAACATTTTGATCTTTAAACCCTTTCGGACTTATCAGCGCATAATGCAATAAACCAAATAAATCATCGGTTGTTAGTGCTTTTAAAACAAAAACTTTACATCTTGATAATAAGGCAGAATTAATCTCAAATGAAGGATTTTCAGTAGTAGCCCCAATTAATATAATACTCCCCTGTTCAACATATGGTAAAAAAGCATCTTGTTGAGCTTTATTAAAGCGATGAATTTCATCTACAAAGACGATTGTTTTTTCGCCTAGATCCTGAACTTCCTGTGCTTGTTTCATAACTGCCCGTATATCTTTAATGCCGCTAGTCACCGCACTAAAATTAATAAACTTAGCTTTTGTTTGATTTGCAATAATGCGTGCTAAAGTTGTTTTCCCAACTCCCGGTGGTCCCCAAAAAACCATTGAGGGAACAACATCACTATTGATTAGCTGGTACAAAATCTTTCCCGGTCCAATTAAGTGCCTCTGTCCTACATATTCAGTCAAAGTTGTTGGTCTTAGGCGATTTGCCAGTGGTTCATTTGACATGTTTTTAAACATTGCTTGCTGCTTCATCATCATCACTTCCATTTCCTTATAATTATAACTAATTCCCGCTTTAAAAGCAAAAAAAGAAACAGTTGTTTAAACTGTTTCTATTCATCTGATCCCTCGAATTGAGAACGATACAATGAGGCATAGAAGCCATCTTTAGCCAATAATGAATCATGATTTCCAAGTTCTACAATGTCACCATCTTTCATTACAATAATTGTGTCAGCATCACGAATTGTTGATAAACGATGGGCAATGACAAAACTTGTTCTTCCCTCCATTAGCTTTTCCATTCCTTTTTGAATTAATACTTCTGTTCTTGTATCTACTGAAGAAGTTGCTTCATCAAGAATCAAAATTTTTGGATCTTTTAAGAAAGCACGTGCAATTGTTAAAAGTTGTTTTTGCCCTTGAGAAATGTTAGATGATTCCTCATTGATCATTGTTTCATATCCATTCTCTAATGTTTGTACAAAATGATCAACATAAGCGACTTTACAAGCCTCCTTGACTTCTTCATCACTTGCATCTAATTTTCCATACATTAGGTTTTCCTTAATTGTTCCATTAAACAACCAAGTATCTTGTAAAACCATTCCAAATAATGATCGTAAATCCTGACGTCCAAAATCACGAATATCTTTACCATCAATAAGAATCGAACCACTATTTAATTCATAGAATCGCATTAATAATTTTACGATCGTTGTTTTTCCAGCACCAGTCGGTCCTACAATTGCAACAGTTTGCCCCGCATGAACATGTAAACTAAAATCATTAATAATCGTTTGATCTTTTAAATACCCAAAATTAACATCAGCAAAGGTAACAGAACCTTCAACTTTAGCCACCTCATCAGCAGTAACTTTTGGTGTTTCTGGTTCTAATTCTTCTTCACCTAAAAATTCAAAAACACGTTCAGCCGCTGCTGCTGTACTTTGTAACATATTCATTGTCTGTGCTAATTGTGTTATTGGTTGATTAAATTGTCTTACATATTGAATAAAGGCCTGAATATCACCAATTGTGATACTACCACCACCAGCAAGAACACCACCTAATAAACATACCGCAACGTATCCAACATTTCCAACAAATCCTGTGATTGGCTGCATCAAACCCGAAAAGAATTGTGACTTCCAAGCACTTTCATATAAATTATCATTATACTCATTAAATTGTTCTACTGAAGCAGCTTCACCATTAAATGCTTTAACCACATTATGACCACCATACATTTCTTCAATATGACCATTGACATCACCTAAAGCAGCTTGTTGACGCGCAAAATATTTTTGTGAACGTTTCATTACTAAACCAATCAAAACCATTGATACTGGTAATACGCAAACTGCGATCAAAGTCATAACTGGTGAAATAGTCAACATCATGATAAAGATTCCAATTACCGTTACTGTCGACGTAATTACCTGTGACATACTTTGATTTAGTGATTGTGCGATTGTATCGATATCATTTGTTACTCGGCTTAAAATATCACCACTAGTATGTTTATCAAAATAACTTAATGGCATCCGATCCATCTTTTGAGAAATTGATGTTCTTAAATCATAAGCAACTCGTTGTGAAATAGTTGAAGTAATAAAACCTTGTATATAACTAAATAAAGCACTAATCAAATACAATCCAACTAAAATCAAAATAATTTGACCAATATAATCAAAATCAATTCCACCAGTACCAGCTACTTTAGCCATGATACCTTCACTTAATTTATCTGTTGCTTTAGCTAAAATCTTTGGTCCTACGATTGCAAAAACCGTTGATGCTGAAGCAAAAATCACAACTATAACTAAACGAAAATAATACGGTCTTAAATATTTAAATAATTTACCTAAAGTACCTTTAAAATCTTTAGCTTTTTCACCGCCACGCATTCCGTGCATACCACCAGGTCCGAATTTAGGACCATTTCTTTTTGGTTGATTACTCATGTCCTAATTCCTCCTTTGATAATTGTGAATATGCGATTTCTTGATAGACATCGCAATTTTTCATTAACTCTTCATGGGTTCCTTTTCCAACAATCTTACCTTCATCTAAAACAATGATTTGTTCAGCTCCCATAATTGAAGCAATACGTTGTCCGACAATCAATACTGTATTTTTAGTCTTCTTAACCATCTTATCTAATTCTTGACGTAATTTAGCATCTGTCTTGAAATCTAGAGCTGAAAAACTATCATCAAAAATAAAGATTTCTGGATTTTTAGCAATAGCTCGAGCAATTGCTAAACGTTGTTTTTGACCGCCAGATACATTTGTTCCACCTTGTGAAATTTCACTATCTAATCTTTCTTCTTTATTATCAATAAATTCTTTTGCCTGAGCTACCCGAATTACTTCTTCAAGTTCATCGTCTGTAGCCTCAGGTGCACCATAAGTTAAATTTGATCTAATGGTTCCTGAGAATAATAATCCTTTTTGAGGTACTAAACCGATTTTATCTCTTAAATCATGTTGATTAACATCACGAATATCAACACCATCAATCTTAATATTACCTTCAGTTACTTCATAAAAGCGAGGAATTAAATTGATTAACGTACTTTTACCGGATCCCGTTGAACCGATAAATGCTGTAGTTTCGCCAGGTTTTGCAGTAAAACTAATATTTTCTAATACTGCTTCATTAGCACCAGGATATTTAAATGTAACATTATTGAATTCAACTAAACCTTTTTTACTTTCAATAAAAGCTTTAGGTTCCTTAGGATCAACAATTTTAGGTTCCATTGAAATAACTTCATAAATACGATCTGCTGCTACACTAGCCCGTGGCAACATAATTGAAATCATTGCAATCATCAAAAATGACATAATAATTTGCATTGCATACTGCATAAAAGCCATCATTTGTCCGATTGCAATATTACCTAAATCAATTTGTTTTGCTCCATAATATACAATCAATAATGTTACTACATTAAAAATGAACATCATAATCGGCATTAATGAAGCCATTGTTCGATTGACAAACAAATTGACATTTGTTAGATCACCATTAGCCTTTTCAAATCTTTCTTCACTATGCTTTTCATTACCAAATGCCCTAATTACTAGCATACCTGAAAGATTTTCCCGCATTGTTAAATTTAAACGGTCAATTAATGATTGTACGATCTTAAACTTTGGCATCACAATTGCAAAAGTAACACCAATCAAACAAAAAATCACCAATAAAACTAAACCAATAATCCAAGTCATTGATGGTGTATTATTAAAAGCTTTGATCAAGGCCCCAATTCCCATCATTGGAGCAAAACATACTATTCGAATGAACATAATTACGACCATTTGTACTTGGGTAATATCATTCGTTGTTCTTGTAATCAGTGATGCAGTTGAAAACTTATTGAATTCTTCATTTGAAAAACTTTCAACTTTCTCAAAAACATCACGACGTAATAATCTCGAAACACCAGCCCCAACCTTACTAGCCAAGAACCCACAAGCAACAGCACATACAGTACCAGCTAAAGCAATTGCTAACATTTTTAACCCAGACCATAAAATATAGTCATTTTGAATCTTATCAGTATCACAACCTAGTCTAGAATATTCTGCTTTTACACCGTTACCGGCAGCAATTTTTAAAGTTGATTCACCCATCGTTTCCATCTGACTATCAATTTTACTAAACATTTTAGCTTTAGTTGTATTATCCATCATTGCTAAAGCATCGTAAGGTGTCATATTTGGCGGTAATTGCCCAAACTGTTCTTGATATTCTTTACTATTTTTATCCATTCCATCAATTGATGTTACCATCAACATTGGTTTAACTAAAATACTCTCTAAACGGTCTAATTTTTTTTCACTTAGATCTTTTAATTTATAGATATTTTGACCTTTTGCTTTAGGAAACTTATCTAAAGTATCTTTATCAAGATTACTGGGCTCAACTAATTTATATGCATCCATAAATTGTTGCTGATCCTCTTCATCCATCAGTACTAATAAATGATTATATGTTTCTTCACTCAAAACATCACTTACTGCACTATCAAAGCCACCAGCCTGAATTCCTACCGAAACGATATCCGACATATAATCAGGTAATGCTAATTCTGATTGTGATTGTAAGAATAATAATCCTACACAAAGTAGAATTGGTGCCCAAAACTTTTTAAAATAATGTTTTAATTTTAGCATTATTCTTCTCCTTTACATTTTTCAATATTCTTTTTCATGATATTAATAACATCATTAATAACAGTTATCTGTTCCTTAGAAACCCCTTCAAACATAATCATTGTTTTTTCTTTCATAATTTTGATTGCCGCCTCAATAAATACCTCTCCAGTTTTTGTAATATTTAAAATATAATTACGTTTATCATTTTTATCTTGTGTTCTAGTTAAATAACCTAGTTTTTCAAGGCGCTGCAATCTCACTGATAAAGTTGCTTTAGTAATATTTAACTTCTTTGCTAAAGCATTTTGATTAATGTTTTGATGATTCTGCAACATAAATAATAACCTTGTTTGATCCGGTGATATATCAAACTTTTCTGTTTTTTCCATCATCATATAATGCATTGTTTTATTTAACCCTTGAAAATTATTAATTACTTCTTCAACATCATCAAAACTTATCTCTTCCATGATGTACCTCCTTTCATTAGTTAGATGACTAACTATTCCGTTAGTACACTAACTATTATAGTTAGTCTACTAACCATTGTCAACTATTTTATAATCAAGTAGCGAAAAATTTTAAATAATTTTCCTCTCTTACACCACTGTCCATACGGTTCCATATACGGCAGTTTAATTAAATTTCAATTTATATCTCAATAAATAATAATCTAAACAACTAACTAGTCCATTGTGTGCTAGCCTTTCTTTTGCTACAGCACGCACAACACATGTT